>JACCDY010739775.1_pt1 | contig 36048 bp, 36 predicted proteins | sample 7446391 | NCBI WGS metagenome assembly JACCDY01 (sample SAMN15323451, study PRJNA562643) | freshwater metagenome | isolation source: river surface water | place: USA:Blue River Watershed | collected 2017-08-18 | reverse complement strand
GTTGAACGAAGCCGCCGCCAAGGCGTAACAACCCGTCACACTGTTACCCCAAGTTGCGCTCTGGTTTGCGCGCTGGTCTGGTCATCTCTAACCTCGGAACAACTTCAACCGAGCATCCGAGGAAAACCAATGAGCAACGACCAAACCAATTGGGGTTTCGAGACCATCCAGATTCATGCTGGCGCTACCCCAGACCCAACCACCAACGCGCGTGCCGTGCCGCTGTATCAAACCGCTGCATACTCGTTCAATTCGAGCGAGCACGCAGCCAAGCTTTTTGGTCTGGCTGAGTTTGGCAACATTTACACCCGAATCATGAACCCGACCCAAGATGTAGCCGAGAAGCGCATCGCGGCCCTTGAAGGTGGAACAGCCGCATTGCTACTAGCGTCGGGCCAGGCAGCAGAAACATTTGCGATTTTGAACATCGCCGAAGCGGGCGACCACATTGTTGCTTCGTCAACCATCTATGGAGGCACCTACAACCTCTTCAAGTACACCTTGCCGAAGCTTGGCATCACCACCACGTTCGTTGAGAACCAAGATGATCTTGCCGAGTGGCAGGCAGCCGTGAAGCCGAACACCAAAGCCTTCTTTGCCGAGACCATCGGTAACCCAAAGGTGAGCATTCTCGACATTGAGGGCGTCTCGAAGGTCGCTCACAAAAATGGTGTTCCACTGATTGTCGACAACACCGTTGCGACCCCATACCTAGTTCAACCACTCAAGCACGGTGCCGACATCGTGGTTCACTCGGCCACCAAGTTCTTGGCCGGTCACGGAACTGTGGTTGCCGGCGCGATTGTCGACGGCGGAAAGTTCGAGTGGTCAAAGAGCGACAAGTTCCCTGGCCTAACCGAACCAGACCCGTCTTACCACGGCGTGAACTACACGGCCGCCCTTGGTGACGCGATCGCCTACATTATCAAGGCGCGCGTGCAGTTGCTTCGTGACATCGGTGCCGCCGTTGCTCCAAACAACGCTTGGCAGTTGATTCAGGGAATCGAAACTCTGAGCCTGCGAATCGAGCGGCACGTTGAAAACGCGCAGAAGATCGCTGAGTGGCTATCGAAGCACCCGCAGGTCGAAAGCGTGAACTACGCGGGGCTCAAGTCTTCGCCGTGGTTCAAGGCTGCGAAGAAGTATGCACCGAAGGGAGCTGGAGCCATCGTCTCATTCGAGATCAAGGGTGGAGTCGCTGCCGGATCAAAGTTCGTGGAATCGCTCGAACTGTTCAGCCACGTGGCTAACATTGGAGACGTGCGTTCGTTAGTAATCCACCCTGCGAGCACCACGCACTCCCAGCTGACTCCAGAGCAACAGCTCACCACTGGAGTCACCCCGGGTCTAGTTCGCCTTTCGGTCGGGCTCGAGTCGATCGACGATCTCGTAGCCGACCTGAAGGCCGGTTTCGAGGCGGTAAAGAAGTAGTTGGAATTTCAAACCTCAGAGGACAGCGTTCCGTCAGGATTCATCACAGATGAGCTCTCCCGACAGCTAGTCGGTAGACCACCTGCGACCGGAGCATGGCGTGACGGTGACCCTGCAGGTGACCGCCTGTTTGCGCCCCTACCAACCATCAAGTTGGCTAGTGGGCGCGAACTTGCTTCTGCACGAATCGCTTTCGAAACCTGGGGAACACTAAACGACGACAAGTCAAACGCGGTTTTGGTTCTGCACGCACTCACCGGTGATTCGCATGCCGCCGGCGCAGCATCCAAGGCCCACAAAACCGACGGATGGTGGAGCGAAATCATCGGCCCAGGCCTGGCGATTGACACCGACCGCTGGTACGTGGTCGCGCCGAACATTCTGGGCGGATGTCAGGGCTCCACCGGCCCAGCTTCACTCGACCGCCAAGGCCGCGAGTATGGCTCACGTTTTCCTTATCTGACCATTCGCGACCAAGTCGCCTCGCAAAAGGCATTCAGCGAAGTCATCGGCATCAACCACTGGCACGCCATTATCGGCGGCTCGATGGGTGGAATGCACGTGCTCGAATGGGCACTTGAATACCCGGATGCAATGAGCAACATTGCGGTCATTGCCGCACCACCGGCATCCACCGCCGACCAGATTGCGCTCAACTCGGTTCAGATCGAGGCAATCAAAATCGACCCGCAGTTCAACAAGGGCAGCTACTACGACGCGAAAGCCGGATTTGGCCCACACCGCGGATTAGCGCTAGCCCGCCGTATGGCACTTTTGAACTACCGCTCCCCCAGCGAACTCAATGATCGATTTGAACGAACTTGGCAGAGCGACATCAGTCCGCTTGGCGCAAGCGGTCGCTGGGCTGTCGAGAGCTATCTAGATTTTCACGGCAACAAGTTCACTCGCCGATTCGATGCAAACAGTTACATCACGCTCGTTGAGGCGATGAACTCGCATGACATCGGGCGCGACCGCGGCGGTGTCGAGAAGGCTCTGCAGAGCATCCGAGTTCGCGCGCTTGTGGCCGGAATCAGCAGCGACCGCCTGTTTCCGATCACTGGTCAAAAAATGATTGCCGAGCACATCGGTTCAGAGCTGGTCGGTGGCGAACTTCAGGTGATCGAAAGTGAATTCGGCCATGACGGATTCTTGATTGAGTTCGAAACCGTTGGCCCAATGCTGCGCAGTCTTCTCGAAGGCTAGATTTTTCCGACGACTTCTTTTCGCCTTGCCCCGAGCCGGGTTAGCATGACGTTCGCCAAAATCAGAGCGAGAATCAGCCCAATGTTGCGAAGCAGCAGAACCGAGGCCGAAACCGCCTCGAGTTCGAGCAGTGAACCATAGAGATACGGGTAGACGAGCTGAGTCAGCAGGGTGATAGCCAGAATCAGAACCGAAGGCAGCCGCCAGTTGGGCACTCGATAGAGCACACCGAGCATGATCGGTACCACGAGCCACGAAATGAACTGCGGCGAACCGACCTTATTAAAGACGATGAGGTCGAGCGTTGCGGTGAGTGAACCCCAAGCCACAATTTCACCGAAGTTGGCTTTGGCTCGAAAGGCCAGGAAGATTAGAGCCGCAGTGATGGCCAGAGCACCGAATTGAACCAGGGTTGCCCAGAAAGCGACATCGGCCACCAGCGGACCAAAAACCTCGAAAGTCATCATCGAATGGTTGTAGTAAATGCCGGCGTCGCTTGCTCCAACCACGCCCAACCAAACCCATGGAGTCGCTAGTGGCGCCTCGAATTGAATTCCTCGACCGGTTTGACCAGTTATGAACGAGAACATGGCAGCGTTGCCGCCAAACAAGAACCCGATTAGCAAAATACCGGCGGATGTCGCGGCCGCGGCCAACAGGTTTTGCTTAGCCTTCTTCGACGCTGCAACCAGGGGCAGAAACAGCGCGATGGGCCAAATCTTGATCCAACCGGCAATGGTGAACCAGATTGCTGCGCGGGTCTGTGAGCCAGTCACCAGTGCCAATGCACCAACCACCGCCAAAAGAACGCTCACCGAATCAATTCGGCTGATAGCTACCGAGCCCAGTGCCAACGTGAAGGCAAGCCACAGGTATGCGACGCGATAGCGAACGTCTCGCTTTTCTTCGGTCTCTACTCGAAAAATCACCAACGAAACCAAAATCGCAATCATGGCGATAGCTCTGAGAACCACCCACCCGATTGTTAGATTCTGCGGGGCAAAGAGCCCAGCGACAACCATCGGCAAGAAAGCTGGAAACGGGTAAACCCAGGCACGATCAAGGCCCCACCAATGGCCGCCACCGATGAATGCGTCGAACCAAGGTTGGTAGGCATACGGAAGGTCACCCATCGGGCTGTTCGGAGAGTTGAAGCCCTGCCAAATGAGAAAGACATTCACCAGAACTGCGATCGACAGTATTGCCGGCAGATTGTTCAGTGAGCGCTTCATGCGGGCATCCAGTCTCGAATCACGGTGCGAACCTGCTCGGCAACATCTAGTGCCACTACAGGCCCGGCCTCGGCCGCACGCATTGCAGCCTCGGAGTGAATATGCACGGCAAGTTCGGCTATGTCCAGAAGATCTGTCTCGCCATCGGCATTGGTCGCCAAGAGCGAGCCAAGTATGCCCGCGAGAACATCGCCGGTGCCCGCCGTGGCAAGTACCGTCGAGTTGGGTCCGACGGCTCGAACTTCACCGTGCGGGTCGGCAATGAGTGTGGTGTTTCCCTTGAGCATGACGACCTGGTTGGTGATTGCGGCGGCGGCAACGACCGCTTCGTAATCAAGGTCGAAGTGCTTGCCAAAACGATCAAGCAGCCGGGCCAATTCACCGGCGTGCGGAGTCAAAATGCAGGTTTGAGGGGCAAGGCTCGAGTAATCAACCACCTCGAGCGCTCCCGCGTCGATAACCAGAGGGCAATTTTGCGAAGCGGCTTCTAGGATGTTCGCGACCTGTAACTCGTCATCGACGGGCACTCCCGAACCCAACACCCAAGCTTGGGCTCGACCGAATCCGGCGACCACTTCTGGGCGAACTTCGAGCAAAAGTTTTGTGACCGTTGTGGCAGCCACGTGACGAACCATTCCGACTCCTGTGCGCATCGCTGCGGTCACACCCAGAATCGCAGCGCCAGGAAAGCGCTCCGAACCCGTGACAAACCCAACCACGCCACGTGAGTATTTGTCATCACCAGACTGCGGTTGGTGCAGAAGATAACTCAGATGCTCGGCGACCATGCCACAACGCTACCAAGCCCCTTGCCCGAAGGCTGGTTTAGGCTAAAGGCGATTGGAGAATCATGGCCAGACTTTTTGAACCGATTAGGGTTCGCGACCTCGAGGTGCGCAACCGCATTTGGATTGCACCGATGTGCATGTACTCGTGCGAAGACCGCGATGGCATGCCAAACCAGTGGCACCTTGTTCACCTTGGATCGCGCGCAAGTGGCGGAGCGGGGCTGGTCATGTGCGAGGCGACTTCGGTAACCGCCGACGGCCGAATCACTCCATGGTGCACAGGAATCTGGAACGACGGACAAGCTGCGCGCTGGTCGGAGGTGAACGACTTCATTCACGCACAGGGAGCCAAGAGCGCAATTCAGCTCGCTCACGCCGGTCGCAAGGCATCGACCTACCGTGCATGGTCGGGTGACAACTCGGTCGCTATCGAAGACGGTGGCTGGCCAACAGTCTCGGCAACCGACGAAGCATTCAACGGATACGCGGCTCCTCGAGCACTCACCACCGACGAAATTCCGGCTCTGGTTGCCGATTGGGTTGCAGCCGCAAAGCGTTCGGTTGAAGCGGGTTTCGATGCGATCGAAATTCACGCGGCTCACGGTTATCTGGTGCACCAATTTCTATCTCCGCTAACCAACAAGCGCACCGACATCTACGGCGGTTCACTCGAGAACCGAGCACGCCTGCTGATCGAAATCATCATCGGTATTCGGGCGGTTGTTCCTGAGGGTATGCCGCTGTTCGTTCGCTTCAGTGCAACCGACTACACCGAAGGTGGTTGGAACGAAGAAGATTGCTCACAGGTTGCTCGTTGGTGTGCCGATGCCGGCGCTGACCTGTTCGACATTTCGAGCGGTGGCCTAATCACGGGAGTGCAGATTCCGACCGGCCCCGGCTACCAGGTGCCGCTTGCCAACTTTGTAGCAGACCGGGTTGACGAGCCGGTTAGCGCTGTCGGTCAAATCACGGATGCCCGTCAAGCCGAGGCAATTCTCGCCGAAGGCAAGGTTGAGGTCATCATGATTGGTCGCGCCGCCTTGCGTGACCCGTTCTGGCCGCTTCGCGCAGCCGCTGAACTCGGCGAAGAAGTTGACTACTGGCCCAACCAGTATTCGAGAGGTAAGTTTCCGGCCGCTTAGTCGCGTCGGGTGGCGTCTTGAACTTCGCCAACCAGTTCTTCGAGGATGTCCTCTAGAAACAGCACGCCGACCTCTCGCCCCTGCGCATCAAAAACTCGAGCCATGTGCGCGCCGACGCGTCGCATAGAGGAAAGCGCGTCTTCGAGCTCCATGGTTGCTGGCAACGAAATGAGTGTGCGAACACGCTTCGCTGGGAACGGCAGGTTCACTTCATCCTCGTCAAGGTCGAGTACATCTTTGAGATGTAGGTAACCCACGAGATCTGCGTCTTCATCACGCAACGGGTAACGAGAGAAACCGTATTTTGCGACTGCCTGTTCGATTTCGTGCGGAGTCACCGTTTCAGGGAAGGCCACCAAACGAGCTAGCGGAACCGCAACGTCTTGAACCTTCTTTTCGGTGAATTCGAAGGTGTTGCTAAGCGCGCCGGTGGTGTCACTCAAGACACCCTCTCGCGTCGAGTGCTCGATGATGTCTTCAACCTGGTCTAGCGTGAACGCGCTGTTTGCCTCGTCAACCGCCTTCACCCCAAAAAGCTTGAGGGTGCGGTTGGCTATCCAGTTGAGAGCAACCACGATGGGCTTAATCAGTACGGCGATGCCGTACAGAATCGGCACAAGAATTAGCGCAGCTCGCTCAGGAACCGAGAACGAGATGTTCTTGGGAACCATCTCGCCGACAACAACGTGCAAGAAGGTGACCAACATCAGCGCAAGGCTGAACGAAACAATCGAAACAGAGCCCGGGTCTAGACCAAGAGCTGCGAGCGGACTTTCGAGCAAGTAGTGCACCGAAGGTTCTGCGATTAAAAGAATCAGCAACGAACAAACTGTGACACCAATTTGGCCCGTAGCCAACAGCAATGAAGCCTGCTCCATGGCCTTGATTGTGATTTGCGCAGGTTTAGAGCCAGCCAAAGCACGCGGCTCAATTTGAGCACGTCTCGCACTAATCAGTGCGAACTCTGAACCCACGAAGAAACCGTTGCCGAGCAGCAAGACAACCAACCAAATCAAACCGATCCATGGGTTGTCTGTACCCGAAGCGGAACTAGCGGCCTGAAGTGCGTTGAAACTAAGCATCATTTTGCACCTCGGAAGCTTCAGGGGTAAACCGTACGCGGTCGATTCTTCGACCATCCATGCGTTCTACTCGCAGGGTGCCATTTTCGATGACCACCTCGTCACCAACCACAGGAATGCGGCCGATTGAGCTCATGATGTAACCAGCAACGGTTTCATAAGACGCTTTCGATGGCACTCGAATGGCCATTTCTTGCAATTCATCTGGGCGAATCATGCCAGGGAACAGCACCGACGAATTAGCACCTCGAGTCACTCCAGATTTGGCTCGGTCGTGCTCATCGGCCAATTCACCAACCAACTCTTCGACGAGATCTTCGAGCGTCGTGATTCCAGCCGTGCCACCGTATTCATCGATGACGATTGCCAATTGAAGACCCTTGGCACGCAATTCGACCATTAGAGTCTCGAGGCGCATTGTCTCTGGCACGCGAAGAGGTTCAACCATTAGAGCTGTGGCGGGAACATCCGCGCGCTTTTCACGAGGCACCGAAGCGGCCTGCTTTACGTGCACGACACCGATAACGTCGTCAGAAGAACCGTCGGTGACCGGAAAACGTGAATGACCAGTTTTGTTACAAAGAGCAATCACGTCGGTAGCGGTGGCAGAGGCGTCGACGCTGTGCATGCGAGGGCGTGGAGTCATGACATCGGCGGCAACCAACTGACTGAGCGCCAGGGTCTTCGTGAGCAGAGTCGCGGTGTGAGCATCTAAGGAGCCAAGTGAGGCAGAACGTCGAACAAGAGACGTCAACTCTTCAGCGGTGCGGCTTGAACTCAACTCCTCTTTTGGCTCGATGCCAAAAGAGCGCACGATGGCATTACCAGTCGCATTGAGTGCAACGATCAGCCAGCCGAAGGTCCAGGTGAAAACCATTTGAAAAACCACTACGCCTTTGGCGGTTTGCAGTGGAATCGAAAGTGCAAGGTTTTTAGGAACCAACTCGCCGACCAGTACCGAGAAGAGTGTGGCCATGAGCATCCCAAGAACCACAGCAGTTGCGTGAGTAGCGTCTTCGCTAAAACCTAAGCCATTTAGCTGTGGCTCTAAAAGTGAAGTCAGGGCCGGTTCGGCCAAAAAGCCAGTGAGCATTGTGGTGAGCGTGATGCCGAGTTGCGCACCGCTCAGGTGAGTGGATGTTCGCTTGAGCGCTTTGATGGTGTTACTCAAGCCACGTTCGCCTCGATCACGGCGAGCTTCGAGCTCACTGCGCTCAAGATTGATTAGAGAAAACTCGGAGGCCACGAATAGGCCTGTGCCGATTGTGAGTGCCAGCCCCAAGGCAAGCATCAACCACTCATTCATCGCGCGACACCGCGCTGACTATGATGACCGCTACTAGATCCGTCCATACCCTTACAGCATAACCGAGTGCCTCTGAAACGGTTAGGCTAGTAGTTGCTCACTTGAACGAACAAGGGTAAAGGGTGGTCTCTTTTGTCTAATGCCGACGAGAATTCGCAAAACGAATTCGGAGCCAATCAGTGGCTCGTCGAAGAGATGTACGAGCAATGGGTGACCAACCCAGACGCGGTCGACAAAGAGTGGTGGCCGATTCTCGAGCGCTACCACGCAGCCCAATCGGCAAACCCAACCCCAGCACCCGCTGCTGCGCCAACCGCACCAGTTTCAGCACCCGCAGCCCCTTCGGCACCAGCACAAACCACCGAGGCAACCATCGTGAACGAACAACTTCAGCCAGCCGCAACCGAAGCACCTGAGTCATCGCAACTAGTGGCCAAGACCACACGCGTCGAGGCACGCCCTCAGCCGATTCCTGCACAGGCCCCAATCACCGGCTTAATCGACGTCATCGAAGATGGCGAAGACCAGGTGAACGTACTCAAGGGCATGTCGAAGGCTCTTGCTTCGAACATGGATGCCTCGCTGACCGTTCCTACCGCAACTTCAGTTCGCACCATCCCTGCGAAGTTGCTGATCGACAACCGCATCGTGATCAACAGCCACCTCGGCCGTACTCGCGGAGGCAAGGTTTCGTTCACCCACATCCTCGGCTTTGCCCTCGTTCGCGCGCTCAAAGAGTTTCCGAGCCAGAACGTCTACTACGACGAAATTGATGGCAAGCCAGCCGCTGTTAGCCCAGCCAACGTCAATCTGGGTCTAGCAATCGACATTCCAAAAGAAGACGGCACTCGTGCGCTGCTCGTGCCAAACATTAAGCGCGCTCAGCGCCTGAACTTCAATGAATTCTTGATTGCCTACGAAGAGTTGGTTAAAAAGGCTCGCGGCAACAAACTAACTGCCGACGATTTCTCGGGCTCAACGATTTCGCTGACCAACCCTGGCGGTATCGGAACCGTTCACTCGGTGCCTCGCCTAATGCGCGGCCAAGGCTGCATCATTGGTGCCGGTGCTCTCGAATACCCTGCCGAGTTCTCGGGCATGCACGAAGAACAGCTAGCCAAACTCGGTGTCAGCAAAACCATCACTCTCACCTCGACCTACGACCACCGCGTAATTCAGGGTGCCGGTTCAGGCGAGTTCTTGAAGAAGGTGCACGAGCTGCTGATCGGCGAGCGCGGCTTCTACGAAGAAATCTTTAGCGACCTGCGCATTCCTTACGAGCCGATTCGTTGGGCCACCGACTTCGATGCAAACGACGTGGATGACCGTTCGAAGACGGCTCGCATTCAAGAGCTGATCAATGCCTACCGCGTGCGCGGTCATCTGATGGCAGACATCGACCCGCTCGAGTACCAGCAGCGCAGCCACCCAGACCTCGACGTGCTAACCCACGGCCTCAGCCTGTGGGACCTAGACCGCACATTCAAGACCGGTGGTTTTGGCGGCAAGTCAAAGGCGCAGCTTCGCGACACCCTGAAGATTCTGCGCGACTCGTACTGCCGCACCGTTGGCGTCGAGTACATGCACATTCAAGACCCGGCCCAGCGCAAGTGGTTCCAAGACAAACTTGAGCGCCCATACGTGAAGCCGTCGCGCGACCAGCAGTTGCGCATCCTCGAAAAATTGAACGAAGCAGAGGCTTTCGAAACCTTCTTGCAGACCAAGTTTGTTGGCCAAAAGCGCTTCTCTCTCGAGGGTGGCGAATCTACCATCGCAGCGCTTGACGCAATCATTACCGCCGCTGCCCAAAAGGGTCTGCGCGAGGTTGCCATCGGCATGGCACACCGTGGACGTCTGAACGTTCTAACCAACGTTGCAGGCAAGACCTACGGTCAGGTTTTCAAAGAGTTTGAAGGCAACACCGACGGAAAGTCGGTTCAAGGCTCTGGTGACGTCAAGTACCACCTCGGTACCGACGGCACCTTCACCGCTCCAGATGGTTCGCAGATTCGTGTAACCCTGGCTGCAAACCCTTCGCACCTCGAAGCCGTAAACCCGGTGCTGGAAGGAATCGTGCGAGCCAAGGTCGACAACATCAACGGCATTCCGAACGACGAGTTCCCCTTCTTGCCAGTTCTGATTCACGGTGATGCCGCATTCGCCGGTCAGGGCGTTGTGCCCGAGGTGCTCAACATGTCTCAGCTTCGCGGCTACAAGGTTGGCGGCACGATCAACATCGTGATCAACAACCAGGTTGGGTTCACCACTCCCCCTTCGGAGTCCCGATCCATGGTTTACTCAACCGACATCGCCAAGGGAATTCAGGCACCGATCTTCCACGTGAACGGTGACGACCCTGAAGCAGTTGTTCGCGTCGCTCAGCTCGCTTTCGAATTCCGCGAGGAATTCAAGAAAGACGTGGTTATCGACCTAGTTTGCTACCGTCGTCGCGGACACAACGAAGGTGACGACCCTTCGATGACTCAGCCCTTGATGTACAACCTCATCGAAGCTAAGCGCTCGGTTCGCACCCTTTATGTTGAATCGCTAGTCGGTCGCGGTGACATCACACGCGAAGAATACGAAGCGGCCAACGAGGCTTTCCAAGCCAAGCTAGAAAGCGCATTCGCAGAGGTACACGAGGCGATGAGCAAGCCTGTCGAACTGGTTCCGCGCCCAATCGGCATCGGCACAACCGCTTCAGATCACCCAACCATCGCTCACGAGACGGCAATCGATCGTTCGATCGTTGAGCGCATCGGTGACGCACACGGCAACCTGCCGCCAGGCTTCACCGTGCATCCGAAACTTCAGCAACTACTTCAGAAGCGCCAGGAGATGGCTCGCGAAGGCGGAATCGACTGGGGCTTTGGTGAGCTTCTGGCTTTCGGATCGCTGATTCTCGAAGGCAAGCCGGTGCGTTTGGCCGGTCAAGACAGCCGACGCGGAACCTTCGTGCAGCGTCACGCCGTGTTCCACGACCGCATCAATGGCCAAGAGTGGATGCCGCTTCGAAACCTCGGTGCCGGTCAAGCCAAGTTCTATGTCTACGACTCGCTGCTCAGCGAATACGCGGCCATGGGCTTCGAATACGGCTACTCTGTTGAAGACCAAAACGCGCTGGTTCTCTGGGAAGCTCAGTTTGGTGACTTCGCCAACGGCGCACAGACGATCATCGACGAATTCATTTCGTCGGCGGAGCAAAAATGGGGCCAGCACTCAGGTGTGGTCTTGTTACTGCCGCACGGTTACGAAGGTCAGGGCCCTGACCACTCATCGGCTCGCATCGAGCGTTACCTTCAGCTTTGTGCTGAAAACAACATGACCGTCGCGCAGCCTTCAACTCCAGCTTCGCACTTCCACTTGCTTCGCCGACAGGCCTACACCTCGCCGCGTCGCCCACTTGTGGTTTTTACCCCTAAGTCGATGCTGCGCCTCAAGGCGGCATCGTCGTCGGTAGAAGATTTCACCAGCGGAACCTTCATGCCGGTCATTGATGACCAGCAAGGCCTAGACAAGAACGCCGTCAAGCGCGTGCTGTTCTGCTCGGGCAAGGTTTACTGGGATCTTCTTGCCGAAGCCCAAAAGCGCGGGGATGGCACGACCGCAATCGTGCGTGTCGAGCAGCTTTACCCGACCCCGGTTGATGAAATCAAGCAGGTTTATGCGGGATACCCGAACGCAGAGCTGGTTTGGGTTCAAGACGAACCTGCCAACCAAGGCCCTTGGACATACATCGGCCTGTTCTTGCCGAAGTACATGGGTGGACAGGTTGCTAAGTTGGTTTCACGCCCGGCATCGGCTTCACCGTCAACCGGTTCCGCAAAGCGTCATGCTGCTGAGCAGGCCGACCTGATCGCACGAGCGTTCGACGCCTAAACATGAACACACCTGAGCCGGCAGTTCGCATCGTTATTCTGGGCGATGCGCTGGCTTCGGCATCGGGTGACCCGAAGGGCATGGGTTGGCTAGGTCGAGTTATGGCCAGAACGCCGGTAGAGCATCCGCAAATTGATGTTTTTGCTCTTCCAAACCCGGGCGAAACCACGGCCGGCCTTGCTGCTCGCTATGCGAGTGAGGCCCAGAGTCGTTTCTCTGCCGATACCGAAAACCGCTTGGTTTTGGTCTTGCCGAATTCAGACCCTTCGGCTGGTATTTCGATTTCTCGGTCGAGGCTCAACATCGCCACGGTTCTTGACGAAGCGAAACGTGCTGGAATCGAATGCTTCGTGGTTGGGCCAACCCCGCACCGCAACCCCGAACTGAACTCAGAGATCGAACACTTGGTAGCCGGTTTTGAAGATGTCTGTTCGCGTCGCGGCGTCACCTTTGTAGATTGCTTTACTCCGCTCGTTGAACACGAAGCGTGGAATAGCGAAATTTCAGCATCCGCTGCTGGTCGCCCAGGGCAAATAGGACACGGTTTGATCGCGTGGTTGATTTTGAACCGTGGTTGGTACGAGTGGCTGGGACTGCCAGTACCCGATTAGTGGTCTGCGCGACCCGAGTCGATTAGACGAATACGGTCAATGATTCGTTGAGCTAGCTCAGCTGGCGGTGCTTCATCGCAAGACTGCTTGATTACGTTATTGAAAGCGTGCTCGAAGTTGTAGTCACTCTCGCAAGATTCGCAGTTGGCAACGTGAGCCGTGATGTCGCTTATCTCTTGCTCGCTAAGTTCGTTGTGCAGGTATTCGTGAACCTGACGCTTAGTTTCTTCGCAATTAATTTCTTCGGCCATTACTCGTTACCTGCCTTTGCTGCCCTGGCTGATGCTTTTTTCTCTTTGGTCGGCGTGGTGTCATACCCTTCGCTGGCTGCAAAGTCTTTTAGTGCTTCGAATAGGGCCTTCTTGCCGCGGTGTAGGCGGCTCATGACAGTGCCCACGGGTGTGTCCATGACATCTGCGATCTCTGCATATGAGAGCCCTTCTACGACCGCGTAATAAACGACCATTCGAAATTCTTCGCTCAAGTTCTGAAGCGCTTCACGAACATCTTTCGATGCCATCTGGTTCAACGCTTCGACTTCAGCTGAGCGCTGCGGTCTCGCGGTTAGCGATTCTGCAGCACCAATCTGAAACTCTTCGAGGTCGTCAAGACTTCCCGAACCTCGTTCTTTTAATTTCTTGTTGTACATGTTGATGTAGGTGTTTTCAAGAATCTTCATCAACCATGCGCGCAAGTTAGTGCCCTTTTGAAACTGGCTCCAAGCCCTAAACGCCTTGGCGAAGGTTTCTTGCACTAGATCTTCAGCGTCGGCATAGTTCTTTGTTTTAGTCAGCGCTGCACCAAAAAGAAGGCGCGTGTAAGGCAAAGCCTGCTCCTCGAATTCTTTGATTCGAGTTTCGGCTGAGATTGGTTCGTTCGATTGCGTCATTAGGTTTGAGTCTAGGGGTTTGGCCTCGGCTCGAGCCATCATCGCAGTGTCGTTCAAGTTGCTCCATCTCGCATCCCCCATTGGATGCCTCTCTTGCTGGTATTTTTGTAACCAATGACTTCAGAAAACTATTCCGAGCCTTGGGCTGCGCCAACAGTGAGCGCTCCAATTGCGGCGAGCATCAAACTGCCCGGCTCGAAGTCACTGACCAACCGCGAACTTGTCTTAGCTGCGTTGGCCACTTCACCAACAGAACTGATTGAGCCGCTGATTTCGCGCGATAGCGAATTGATGATTGCGGCTTTGTCTTCGCTGGGCGCTCAGTTTGAGCGCCGAATCGACTCGATGGTGGTTTCACCAATCGAATCTTCGCGTGCGGCAGAGGCAGTTGCTATCGACTGCGGTCTAGCCGGCACTGTGATGCGCTTCGTACCTCCGCTGGCCGGTTTGCACGCGGGCTCGGTTGAGTTTGACGGCGACGAAGCGGCAAAGCGCCGCCCGATGGCCACCACGATTGACTCGCTGCGCGCACTCGGCGTCTCGGTTGAGCAACCCGCAACATCGGCTGGACGGCTTCCGTTCACGGTTAGCTCGAGCGGCAGCATCCGTGGTGGCGAACTCGAGATTGACGCGAGTGAATCGAGCCAGTTTGTCTCAGGCCTGCTTCTTGCCGCCGCAAGGTTCGAGGATGGCCTAACGCTTACTCACCGAGGCGAACATTTGCCGAGCATGCCACACATTGAGATGACCCTCGACTGCCTACAAAAACGAGGCGTGGATGCCCGGCAAACCGGCGACGCAACCTGGCGCGTTGAACCTGGCGCGATCGCTGGCGGCCGAGTGGTAATCGAACCCGATCTTTCAAACGCCGGTCCGTTCTTGGCCGCGGCCATGGTTGCTGGCGGCAGCGTGACGGTCGCTCACTGGCCGACCAAGACCACTCAGGTTGGTGACCACTTCGAGAGCATCCTCACCCAGATGGGTGCCACCGTGGTGCGCGACGAACGCGGGCTCACGCTGAGTTCAGACGGTCGCATAAAGGGAATCGACATTGACCTTTCGATCGGCGGCGAGCTAGCCCCTGTGGTCGCGGTGCTTGCAGCACTGGCCGAAACCCCGAGTCGAGTCAGCGGCATTGCTCACCTGCGCGGTCACGAAACCGATCGTCTGGCCGCCCTAACCACCGAAATCAACCGGGCGGGCGGCAACTGCCGAGAGACCGAAGACGGTTTGGCAATCGAACCAAGCAACGACTTGCACGGATGCGACTGGCTCAGCTACGAAGACCACCGTATGGCAACGGCAGGGGCCATCATGGGGCTACGCGTGCCGGGCATCCGAGTTGAAAACATCGGCACGACCGCCAAAACCATGCCAGAGTTCACACAACTTTGGTCACAGCTGCTCGGAGCAAGCGCTTGAGCTGGCTATACGAGCCGACCCCGGGCGATCACGACCTCGACGAAGATGACGTGCGCATTCGCCCAAACCCCAAGGGCAACAAGCCGCGCACCAAGATTCGCCCAGACCACAAGAACGCTCCAATCGGTTTCGTCACCGGCGTGGACCTAGGGCGCTATCGAGTTTTGCTGGTTGATGAACAGCGCGACATCACGGCAACCTTGGCCAAAGAGCTTCGCAAGCAAGGTGCAGCAGTGGGCGACCGCGTTGCCCTCGCAGGCGACACGTCAGAAACCGAGGGCACTCTGGCTCGCATCGTGCGCATCGAACCACGCACCTCGCTTTTGCGCCGCAGCGCCGACGACACCGACCAGGTCGAGCGCGTAATCGTTGCCAACGCCACGCAGATGGCGATTGTCACGGCAATCACTAACCCCGAACCGCGCACCCGCCTGATTGACCGCTACCTTGCCGCCGCCTTCGATGCCGGCCTCAAGCCGATTTTGGTCATCACCAAATGCGACCTCGCCGACCCGACCGAGTTCTTAGCGAATTTCGAAGGTTTGAGTATCCCAGTGGTTAAAAACCGCTCGGATGCACCAAGCATCGCCGAACTCGAGGCGCTGTTGCACGGCGAAATCACCGTGATGGTTGGGCACTCTGGTGTGGGCAAATCAACCCTCGTGAATGCCCTGGTGCCCGATGCTGCCAGAGCTACCGGCGGCGTAAACGTTGTGACCGGTCGCGGCCGTCACACCTCTTCATCGGTACGTGCCATCGCGCTCGAAGATGGCTGGATCATCGACACTCCAGGAGTTCGTTCGTTTGGACTCGGTCACATCAACCCCGCTTCGCTGCTTCGCTCATTCGAAGACCTCTACAAGGTCATCGAAACCTGCCCTCGTGACTGTTCACACCTTGCCGAATCGCCAGACTGTGAACTCGACGCCGCCATCACAGACGGGCGTTTGGGTGACACTGGCACTGCCCGTGTTGACAGCCTGCGCCGGCTGATTGTCTCGGCCTCGTCAGACTAGGCTTTTGAACATGCCTTCGTTTGAATCTGACCTCGCGCTTGCCCAAAGGCTCGCCGATTTAGCCGATTCGATTGCGCTGCCCCGATTCTTGGCGCAAGACCTTGTGGTTGAAACGAAGCCGGATGCATCGCCGGTGACCGACGCCGACCGTTCGGTTGAGGCTGCCCTCAAACAGGTGCTGGCCGAGGAACGTCCCGAAGACGCCCTTATCGGTGAAGAGTTTGGCAACACCGGCTCAGGCTCTCGAACCTGGATCATCGATCCAATCGACGGCACCGCCAATTTCATGCGTGGAGTCCCCGTTTGGGGTGCGCTCATTGCTCTGGCGATAGACGGCAAGCCAGTTTTGAGCGTTGTGTCGGCACCGGCGTTAGGTAGGCGCTGGTGGGCTGCACCGGGAGTTGGGGCACACACCAGAGACGTGGATGGTTCGGAGCGAAGCATCCGTGTATCGAAGGTTTCGGCTCTCGAGCATGCCTCGCTGTCTTACAACAACCTTCAACTTTGGGATCGCGCCGGTTATTTGAACGAGCTGGTCGAGCTTTCTCGCAGGGTTTGGCGCACGCGCGCATACGGCGACTTTTTCTCGTACATGCTGCTTGCCGAGGGCAGCGTCGACATTGTCGGTGAGCACGACCTAAAGATTTATGACATTGCTGCCCTGGTGCCAATCGTCGAGCAGGCTGGTGGCTCGTTCAGTGCGCTCGATGGTGAACTTACCGACGAAACTTCATCTGTTCTGGCAACGAACGGGTTTTTGCACACAGTTACGAGAGACTCATTAAGAAAGTAATTCGACTTCACCGAGCCTGGGCTATTGCAGGCGTAACATTTCTAGTTCTCATAGCTGCCGCTGCCTTTAGGTCAACCACTTCTGTTCTCTTTGTGCCGCTTGAGACTGAGTTCGGATGGAGCCGCGAACAAACTTCAACTGCCGTTTCACTAAACCTCTTGGTCTATGGAATTACCGCACCAATCGCAGCAGTGCTCATGGCCCGATTTGGAACCAAACGAATCGCAGTGATTGCGCTCGCTCTAATTGCTGTCGGCACAGGACTTACATTGAACATGACCGAAGCTTGGCAACTGACCCTACTTTGGGGGTTGCTCGTTGGCATCGGCACCGGATGCCTCGCACTTGTTTTTGCAGACTCAGTCACACATGCGTGGTTTACCAAACGCCGAGGGCTCGTAACCGGGGTTTTTTCTGCCGCCTATGCCACAGGACAACTTTTATTCTTGCCCCTAATTAGTTCGATTGTTGACTCAAGTGGTTGGCGCGAAGCCACTCTAGTAGTAACCGGCTTAGCCATAGCACTGATACCCATTTTTGTTTTTGTCTTCAAATCCAGCCCCGCAGAGGCAAAAACCGATCCTTACGGCGGACCTCATCAAACGCCAATTGGTGATTCACCTCAAACGCTAAGGCAGTCTTTCAAAGCACTTTTTGAGGCTGCAAAAACCAAGCCCTTTTGGATTCTTGCTGGCACATTCTTTGTTTGCGGCTGGACTACGAACGGGCTGATTGGCGCGCACTTCATTCCCGCTGCACACGATCACGGCATGCCGACCACAATGGCTGCAGGATTGCTAGCCGTTGTGGGCATATTTGACTTTATCGGCACCATAGCTTCGGGGTGGCTGACCGATCGCTTCAACCCGGTCATTTTGCTCATGTTCTATTACGGCTTTAGAGGGTTAGCCCTTTTTACGGTGCCTTTCGTTCTTGGACCTCATGTTGAACCGCCGATGTTGTTCTTCGTAGTTTTCTATGGGCTTGATTGGATAGCCACAGTTCCACCAACCATCGAACTCTGTCGCAAATATTTCGGCCTTGAACGTTCACCCTTGATATACGGGTGGGTGTTTGCCTCGCACATGATTGGCGCTGCTGTTGCCGCATGGTTCGCCGGTTTGATCAGAAACACCCAGGGAGACTACTTCATCGCATGGATTACTGCCGCGGTTCTATGCCTCGTAGCTGCCGCCGCCTGTTTACTCATTTTCGACCGCACACCTAAAACAAGCACCTAACTTAGCAGCGCAACCAGATCGTGTAATTCGGTGGGGTAAGGCGAGCTCAAATGCCCCAGAGCTGAAATCGGCGCACCGCGATTAGCTTTTCAACAATTTCGTCGGGAAGCGGCGTATCAATCTCAAAGTGCAGTGAACCTGTGGTTTTCGTGTAACTGTCCAGTTCTGGAATCTCTTGAAAAACTCGACCGCTGTGCGGCAGGTAGGCGAGATGATTTTTGAACGCCGCGAAACCAGCTAGCACTTTGCCGTCAACCCGAAAGGCGGGCATCCCATATGAAATGCACTGCTCCGCATCAGGAATTACAGCGAGGATGCTGCGCCGAAGCGCTTCGAGCGTGGCGCGTTTTGGCTCTGGCACAGTAGCCAGATAGTCGTCGATTTCTTTGGCTGCCATTTACTGCCAGGCGGCGAGAATGGCACCGGCGGCTGCTAGCGCAACCACGTCGTTACCGATTTCAACCAACCAAACCTTGAAACCTTGACCTGCGAACATGCGGTGGCTCAGCGAGGCTCCACCGCCGATAAGAAGACCGAGGGCTGCACCAACTAGAGCACCGGTGCCAACACTTAGTGAACCGTGCGCAACCGTGATCACCTCGACCACGAGAGCTAAACCAAAGGTGTAGCCGAGCACACCCAAGAATGTCATGCCGAAGACGTAGGCCATGTTTGATGAGCCGGGCTGCTGCTCTGGGGTCTTGCCAATCAGCTTCCACCAGACCGGAAAGAAGGCCTTCGGGCTGAACCAAAGCGCGCCGATTACGTTCGCGACCAAGGCGGCCACCAAGATGGCTAGGTAGTTGAGTTGATCTAGTTCCACGAGATGTACCTTCTTCGTATCGTTAGGGGTTGTGTTTTTTGAACACCTAAAACAATAGTGTTAGCCGCATTCAAATCATTGGCAGCGTTGAATTGTGCCTAAACTTTGGCTATGCGCACTCCTTTGCAATTCTTCAAAGGCATTTTTCACCCCGAAGCTTTTCACGGCCATGGCCGTAGCAAGCGTTACTTCGAGGGTTGGTACGTAAAGGTTGTGAGCGCCGACCAAAAAACTCGCTGGGCGGTCATCCCCGGAGTTTTTCTAGGTCTTGACGGCGGAGTGAACGAGGCGTTCATTCAACTGCTCGACGGCAGCACCGGTCGCTCTTGGTACCACAAGTTCGATACCAGAGAGTTTTCAGCATCGGCCGGTGAGTTCGACGTGACGCTTGGCAACAACCACTTCAGCCGCAAAGGTGTGACCCTCGACGTGCCTGAATTGAAAGGATCGATCACCTTCGAGAGCGAACTCGACCCATGGCCGGTAAAGCCACTGTCGCCGGGAATTATGGGTTGGTTCGGTGCGGTGCCATTTATGGAGTGTTTTCACGGCATCGTCTCGTTTGGTCACGACCTGGCCGGCGAGCTGGCAGTGGAGGGTAAGCAGGTTTCGTTTGCTGGTGGTCGAGGCTACATCGAAAAAGATTGGGGCCGCGCGTTTCCGAGTGGCTACGTTTGGCTCCACAGCAACCACATCGACACCGACCCAGAGGCCAGTTTGATCGGCTCGGTCGCCATCATTCCTTGGATCGGTCGACCTTTTCGCGGCTACATAGTTGGCCTCAAGCACAGCGGAAAGCTGCATCGCTGGACCACCTACAACGGCGCTAAAGAGATCGAACTAACTATCACCGACACACACGTGCAGTGGCAGTTGAGCTCAAAAGACGGCCTTCTCACACTCAGTGCCGATCGAGTTCGAGGCGGGCTGCTTCATGCGCCGATTAGAACCGAGATGCACCAGCGCGTCGATGAAACGCTAGACGCCGTGATTCACATCAAACACACCAACCGCAATGGCCAGGTGCTACTTGAGGGTAAAGGTCTTGTTGGCGCTATGGAAGTGCACGGCGACCTGAAGCGCCTACTTGCTATCTAGGTGGTAACCAAGAGAGTCGAAGTAACTCTCCATGCCCTCTTTTGACGCCTCGGCCTGTTCTTCTGGCATTTCGCCAAACTGCGTAAACCGAACCCAAACACCAGTCGCCCGCTGCTCGAAGTCGATCTCAATGCGGTGAAACGGCGCGTTCGGGTCGCGCTGGGCAAACTCGGCCGGGTCTTGGCTGTAACTCAGCGAGTGAACCAAGCGCTGATTGGGCTCTACCACCGAATAACGGCCCCAGAAGTAAGCCACGAAATCGTTCATTGGCACGTCAATAGCGGCCGTCCAGAGCCCACCGACCTTGGTCTCTGAGGTGAAAGTTCCGGGCACACCCTCTAGAACCGTTGGGTGATACCAGGCTTCGAGCTCACTAGCGTCGGTCCAGGCATTCCACATGGTTGCCATATCGGTGTTGTACTCACGTTCAACCGAATACAAAAGTCTTTCAGCCATCATCCACTCTCTTTCAACCAAATAAACCTATCGGTGAAATACCTAGAGAGAACGTCTAGTTGGGCTTGGCATGGACTTTTCAGCAAAAAGAATTCTCGTGGTGGGCGCTTCTGGCGTTCTGGGGGCCGAAATAACTCGGATGCTCTCGCGTGCCGGCGCGCAGGTGCTTGGCACCGCAAGCTCTCAAGAAAGCGCGTCTCGCATTCCTAGCGAAGCGGCGCTGCGCCTGGTGGTAGACCTTGGCAGTGCCGAAAGTATCAAGGTGCTCACCGATTACCTTGCCGCCAACGAACAGATCGACGGCATTGTGGTCGCCGCAGGACGCGTGGGTTTTGGCTTGGCTGCCGACACCACCACGCAGCAGTGTGCCGAGCTCACACAACTCAACTTCACCGGCCCCGCCCAGCTCATCACCGAGTTAGTGCCCTCGCTTCGAGGTCGCGAAGATACGTTCATCGCCGCGATCACAGGTGTGGTTGCCGAAAAGTCGTTCCCTGGCATGAGCGCATATTGCGCATCCAAGAGTGCACTTTCGGCTTGGTTGGGGTCACTCGCTTTTGAACTGCGTCGTGAAAAGATCAAGGTCATTGACGCGAGACCTGGCCACACCGAAACCGGATTGGCTACTCGACCATTGTTTGGCTCTGCGCCACAGATGCCTGAAGGAATGACCGCCGAGCACGTAGCAGGCGTTGTTGTCGCGGCTATCGCAGACGGCACAACCGTGGTGGCTAGCACCGACTTCTAGGCGGTCGTGTAAACCTGAATGACGTTGCCTTCTGGGTCGTTGCCGTCACAGTAGGTCATGTTTCCGTGAGTTTGTTCGCGGTCTGCTCCAAGAATCAATCCGTTGGTCGCGCTAACCGCGTCGCGCACGCGAGCTATCGAGTCAACCTCGAAACAAGGCTTTAGCGGGCTCTCGTCGCGCAGCGCCGGTGGCACCGAGATTTCACTGGCCCATTGTGCCGGAACCGCGTGGAGAAGAACCTCATTGCGCTCGCCCACAATCGAAACGAAACCATCAGAAGCATGCTTGAATTCAGCATTTAGCAAAAGGCGATAGAACTCGGCGGTCTCGTCGAATTTGTCGGCCCACAACACAATCTTGGTCATGCGAGAAAGTCTAACTATCGTCGCAAAGTTATCGGCGTTGCGTCATAAACTTCAGGAATGGCGATGAACCCAGACACAGCCGCATTAGTGCGGGCGAGCATCCGAGGCGTTTCTAGGGTGCTTGAAGGTGAACGTGGGCTTTTGTTCAGCCGCCTTCCCGAGTGGACCTACCCGCAACACGCACATGCGCCCGTGGTCGCGAAGATGGCCGAACGTCTAAGTGGAGCGCACCTGAACCTCTCAACATCGGCGACGCGCATCGAGGTTCGATATCGCTCTCACCGCGATGCAAATCTGGCCGACGGATTTATGGCGGGTGCATCGACCATTTCAGTGACGACCAATGGCTTTGAGGCAAGCGTTTCTCACACCAATGGCGACTTGCAAGTTTGGAACGGCGATGTCGTTCAAGACACTCGACTGGGCGAAGATTCGGTGGCCAGCTTCGACTTGCCGGCAAGCGATCACGCTCGCCGTGTTCAGCTTTGGCTGCCGCACAATTGCTCAATCGAGTTGCTCGATGTGAGTGCTAATGCACCGCTTGAGCCCGACCTAACCCAACCATTGCCGCGCTGGGTGCACTACGGCAGCTCGATAAGTCACTGCGAAGACGCCGATTCACCGCTGGGTGTGTGGCCAGTTGCCGCCGCCCGAGAGTTGGGCTTCGAAATCTACAACCTCGGCATGGGCGGATGCGCAAACCTTGAGCAATTCTCGGCACGCACCATTCGCGACCTACCAGCCGAGTTGATCAGCCTCAAGCTGGGCATCAATGTGGTGAACGGGGCGAACCTCACCTCGCGCACCTTCGGGCCAGCCGCACACGGCTTTATCGACACGATTCGCGATAAGCATGCGACTACCCCGATCTTGGTGATTTCGCCTGTTTGTTGCCCCGCCCACGAGAACAACCCTGGGCCATCAGAACTTGGTGCCGACGGAAAGGTAGGTGGGCAAGAGTTCAGCCGTCACACCTGGATCGGCGAGCTGACCCTATGCAGCATCCGAGAAATATTGGCCGAACTGGTCGAAGTGCGAGCCAAGGCCGACCCAAACATTTTTTACTTGGATGGCCTACAACTGTTCGGCGAGGCAGATGCGCCGAGCATGCCAGACGGCATTCACCCCGACGCAGCTGGTTACCGAGTGATAGCGCAAAACTTTGTGCAGAAGCATCCGCGCGATTGGGCAGCCAAAGCGCTCTCTCATTGAAAGGAATCTGTAATCGTGTTTGACCGTATCGACGGCCTGCGCACCATGGTGCTTGGGCAGCCAGGCAGTGATTTGCAAAAGCGGCTAAACGCTCTGGTGCTCTCGGGTGCAAAAACTGGCACGAGCTCAATTGACGACGGTGAATACGCCGAGGAGGGCGAAGAGTTTGAAAGACCTGGCGAACGAGAGTGGTTGGTTGACGCTGAAGGTCGACCGCTCGCGCTCATTGAATTCACAGCTGTACAGTGGGTTCCTTTTGAAAAAGTGAGCTGGCAGTTCGTTCAGTCTGAAGGTGAAGGCTTCGAATCAGTAGAGCAGTGGCGAGTAGCCCACCGTGCGTTTTGGACTGATGTTTGCGGCATAGAAATCACAGATGAAACTCCCGTGATTTGCTACAACTTCAAGGTCATCGAAAAGCTTTAACTCGGCTTGCTTACAAGCAGCCCCTAGTCGCTAAACGTTGAAGCGGAACTCGACGACGTCGCCATCTTTCATTACGTAGTCCTTGCCTTCCATGCGCACCTTGCCGGCGGCCTTGGCGTCGGTCATCGAACCGGTAGCGTCGAGGTCTTCGAAAGACACGATTTCGGCCTTGATGAACCCACGCTCAAAGTCGGTGTGAATAACACCGGCGGCTGCTGGAGCCTTCCATCCCTGACGAATGGTCCAAGCGCGAGCCTCTTTGGGGCCGGCGGTGAGGTAGGTCTGAAGACCAAGGGTTTTGAATCCGATGCGGGCAAGCTGGTCGAGACCAGACTCGTCTTGACCTAGAGACGCTAGCAACTCGCCGGCTTCTTCGGGGGTTAGATCAATTAGTTCGCTCTCAACTTTTGCGTCAAGAAAAACAGCCTCGGCAGGTGCAACCAGATCGGCGAGCGCCTTCTTCTTGGCTGGGTCAGTCAAAATCGACTCATCGACGTTGAAAACATAAAGGGTCGGCTTGGCTGTTAGCAGGCCGAGCTCGCGAATCGGCGTGAGGTCAATCTTGGTGGCAGATAGTGGAGTGCCGTCGTTTAGCACCGCGAGCGCTTCGTCGATCACCTCGAGGGCGATCGGTTCGGCTTTCTTGCCCTTAACCTCTTTTTCGATGCGAGGGCGAGCCTTTTCAAGGGTCTGCATGTCGGCCAAGATGAGCTCGGTGTTGATGGTCTCGATGTCGCTCTTGGCGTCTACCCGACCATCCACGTGAATAACGTCGCCGTCAACGAAGCCACGCACCACCTGCGCGATTGCATCGGCTTCTCGGATGTTCGCCAAGAACTGGTTGCCCAGACCTTCGCCCTCACTCGCACCGCGAACGATGCCGGCGATGTCAACGAACGAAACCGGTGCAGGCAAAATGCGCTCGGAGCCAAAAATCTCGGCAAGGCGGTTCAAACGGGCATCGGGTAGGTTCACCACACCAACGTTTGGCTCAATGGTTGCGAACGGGTAGTTCGCCGCAAGCACGTTGTTTTTGGTTAGTGCGTTGAAGAGGGTCGACTTACCAACATTTGGTAGTCCCACGATTCCGATAGTTAAGGCCATTCGAAGAGTTTAATTGACCTATGCCCCTCGACTTCACCGCAATCGACTTTGAAACCGCAAATGGTTCGCCTGCTAGCCCGTGCGCGGTGGGTTTGGTAAAGGTTCGCGATGCCAAGATTGTCGACACTTTTGCCGTTCTGATTCAGCCGCCAAGCCCGAATGACTGGTTCAGCGAGCACAACATCAAGGTGCACGGCATTCGCCCGAGTGACGTGATCGATGCTCCCACCTGGGCCGAGGCGCTCGACCTTATGCTTCAGTTCATTGATGGCGACGACCTCGTGGCGCACAACGCCGGTTTTGACATGGGCGTGCTGCGAGCATCCGCTGGTTTGATTGATGCGCCACTGCCGAGCCTCAACTACGCATGCTCGTTGATGATCTCGCGCAAAACCTACAACCTCGAGTCTTATCGACTAAACGCGGTTGCTTATGCGATCGGTCACGAAGAGTTTGACCACCACGATGCTCTAGCCGACTCGGATGCTTGCGCCAGAGTCATTATTCACGCAGCCGATCGACACGGCGTTGACTCGCTGGCCGAACTAGCGGCAGCGGTGAAGCACGAAATTAAAGCGCTTTAGTTGTTCTGCGGAAAACCCAGGTTGATTCCGCCGTGGCTTGGGTCGAGCCAGCGCTGAGTGACGGCCTTGGTCTTGGTGTAGAAGCGAATGCCATCAGCACCGTGAGCCTTTAGATCACCGAAAATGCTGGCCTTGTCTCCACCGAATGAGAAGGTCGCCACAGGCACAGGAATCGGCACGTTGATGCCGATCATGCCGACCTCAACGTCGCGCTGGAATCGGCGGGCCGCGCCACCGTCGTTGGTGAAAATGGCGGTTCCATTACCGAACTGGCTGGCGTTGATGAGAGCAACGCCCTCTTCGTAGCTGGCGACTCGAATCACCGAAAGCACCGGGCCGAAAATTTCGTCAAGGTACACGTGCGAGGTGGTCGGTACGCGGTCGATCAGGGTTGGGCCGAGCCAGAATCCGTTCTCGTCGCCGTCTGGGGTAACCCCGCGCCCATCGATAACCACTTCTGCTCCGTCGGCGATCGCCATCGGAATGTAGCTGGCAACTTTGTCGCGGTGTTCGCGAGTGATCAGCGGGCCCATGTCGCAAGAGCGGCGACCGTCACCGGTCTTGAGCGGAATCATGCGCTCGGCAATCTTTGCCACCAGGCGGTCGGCAACCGGCTCCACGACAACAAGGGCACTAATCGCCATGCAACGTTCACCAGCCGAGCCAAAGCCCGCATTGATGGCGGCGTCGGCGGCAAGGTCGAGGTCAGCATCCGGCAAAACCAGCATGTGATTCTTTGCGCCACCGAGCGACTGAACGCGCTTGCCGGCCGCGGTTGCCTTTTCATAGACATACTTGGCGATCGGAGTCGATCCGACAAACGATACTGCCTTGATGCTCGGATGCTCGAGCAATCCATCGACAGCAACCTTGTCACCCTGCAGAACGTTGAACACACCGTTCGGCAAGCCTGCCTCGGTGAGCAGCTCGGCAATCCAGATCGCGGCACTCGGGTCTTTTTCGCTCGGCTTGAGCACCACCGTGTTACCGGTGGCTAGCGCAATTGGAAAGAACCACATCGGCACCATGGCCGGAAAGTTGAACGGGCTGATAATGGCCACCGGGCCGAGCGGCTGACGCAAGCTGAAGACATCTACGCCGGTCGAAACCTGCTCGCTGTGCTCACCTTTGGCAAGGTGCGGGGCTCCGAGCGCGAATTCGACTACTTCTTGGCCGCGGGTGACCTCGCCAAGAGCATCCGAGAGCACTTTGCCATGTTCTTCGGTGATGATGGCTGCGAGTTCGGGCTTGCGGGCGTTGAGTAGTTCGCGAAACTTGAACAAAATCTGCTGACGGTTGGCCCACGACATGTCGCGCCAGGTGGCAAAAGCATTGGTTGCTGCTGCGATTGCTGTCTCGACGTCAGTAGCATCGGCGAGCACAACCTGTTTTGTCACCACTCCCCTAGCTGGGTCGTAGACGTCGAAAAGGCGATTGCTCGAACCGGCGGTTAGTTGGCCATTGATGTGGTGCAAAATCTTCTGCATATGGCGAGTCTATTGCTGGGCGCGGATGCTGCGCGATAGCCCCACGACGCGATGAGTGGCCCGTGCTCGGCGTGCCCGCATAAAAAGTCTGCGGTGGCTGATAACTTGCCCACATGGAGATTGTTTATCTGGCACTAGGAATCGCGCTCGGCACCGTCTTGGGTTGGTTGGTCGCGTCATTGCGCGAAAAGGCCGCTCCGGTGGCAGACCAGGCAGCCGCGATTGAGGCGGCATCGCTACTGGCAGCCAAGACCGAGGCCGTGACAAGGCTTGAAGCACAAATTGTCGATCTGCGAGCGCAAATCGCCAAAGACACTGAAACCAACCTCTTGGCAGCCGAAATCAAGCCGGTCAAAGAGTCCCTTGCGGCTATGACCGAAACGGTGGCCACTCTGCAACGTCAGCGGGCAACCCAGGTTGGCGAACTACAGGCTCAGATTCAAAATGTCGTCGAGTCCAACGACAAAATTCGTCGCGAGGCAGCTGCACTTTCACAAGCCATGTCGTCCAACAGCGTTCGTGGTGTTTGGGGTGAAACTCAGCTTCGCCGCCTCGTTGAACTTGCCGGCCTTCTAAAGCACGCCGACTTCGACGAACAAGCCACCATATCAACCGGCGACTCATCTGGCCGTGCCGACATGATCATTCGCCTGCCAGGCTCTAAATCGCTGGCCATCGACTCGAAGGTGCCGTTCAACTCTTATCAGGCAGCATCGGCCATTTCAGAACTGGCCACCGGAGAAGAGGCTGATCGTCGCAAAAAGCTGCTCGAAGAGCACGTTAAGGCCATGAAGGGGCACATCGACGCCCTCGCCACCCGCTCTTATTGGTCTGGCCTAGACGCTAGCCCCGATTTCGTGATTGCCTTCGTGCCTAGCGAGTCACTTCTCTCGGCGGCCCTCGATCTCGACAACACCCTGCTCGAATACGCCTTCAAGAAAAACGTTGCCCTGGCATCACCGGTCAGCCTGTTCTCAGTGCTCAAGACCATCAACTACATCTGGCGGCAGAATGCCGACGAGGGTTCGCTACGAACCATGATCAAACTGGGCAAAGAGCTCTACGAGCGTGTTGGCAAGGTGACTGAACTTGCCGACAAGCTAGGTCGCTCGATCGGCGCTACCGTGAAGGACTACAACTCTTTCGTGTCTAGCTTCGAGCGCCGCATGCTCGTTACGGCTCGCAAGCTTAACGACCTCGACGAAAACGAACTAGGCACCAGCGACATTCCTGAACCCAAGCAGATCGAGGCGTCAACCGACAGCTTTACCGCTAGTGAGGCTTCAAGCGCAGACGCAATTGAGGCCGAAATCGTCGAAGAAGACAAAAAGTAACGGTTTGATATTGAGGCTGGTTTAGGCCAGCCAAAATAACTGCTTGGCTATACTTTTACGAGAACGCCGACGACGAAGTCTGCCGATAGCACGCCACTTTCCCGTGGCCAATTCAAACGAATTTTTCACGTCTTAGGAGACTCCTATGCCTGGCACCAACGTTGGTTCACCAATCGTCACACTGACGCCAGCTCCCACCCTTGACCGCACCTACTTTGTGAGCAACCTGCACTCGGGTGGAGTCAACCGTGCCGACGCCGTTGGAGAAGAACTTGCCGGCAAGGGCATCAACGTTTCACGCGGTCTTTTCTTGGCTGGAATCGAAGCACCCGGAGTTGTTCCAATCGGCAACTCTGACCCTGGCGTTCTCGCACGCACCGGCAGCGACGGCATGTTGCTTCCACTCTGGGTAGACGGCACATTGCGAGTTTCAACGACGATTGTTGAGCACAACGGCCCAACCACAAAAGTGAACGAATCACCTCGCCCACTCAGCGAGCAAGACTGGAACGCCATTGTTGAACTAACCGAGCGCACGGTTCGAGAGAACAATGCAAAGTGGCTCGTTGTAGCTGGCGCTCTTCCGGTCAACAAGGCCACAGGTACTTTCGTAGACCTGACACCTATTTTTGACCGAATGGACGCCCTAGGGGTTCGTGTTGCCTTGGACACCTCGGGCGAACCGTTGAATTTCTGGGCCCGTAGCGGCCGCGCGGCCATAATCAAGCCCAATGCCGAAGAACTTGCCTCAGCTGTCGGTCGCACTCTTCGCACTGTGGGCGACGTTATCGACGCGGCCCGCGAGCTTTGCGAGCACGGCATCGAAACTGTGTTGGCAAGTCTTGGCGCTGATGGAATGATTGCCGTGACTAAAGAACGTGAATGGGCCGCCCGTACACCACCGGTGAAAGTAATCAACACAGTTGGTGCTGGTGATGCAACTTTGGCCGGGTTCTTGTCTGCTGTGGTTACCAACCCAGACGCAGACCTTGCCGAGCACGGTGTGGGCTACAACGTTCCACTAGGCGTTTCTACCGCTGTTCAGTGGGGTGCCGTTGCTGTTACTCAACCAACATCGGGTCTTGAGAACATCGACAACCTACCGACCGCGATTCTCGACGAAACACCAAACCGTGAAGCACTTCTAGAAGAAGTGGCCGAGTTCCGCGGCTAACGCTTGACTCGAATGGTGAACAGCCGTCCACCTTCAATATCGGTATCGAGCACAAAGAGCTGAACGTCCATCTCAGTTTCTGAAAACACCTTGATGCCCTCGACCAAAATGCCGTCGGTGACACCCGCCATCACGAAAACCTGTCGGGTCCCTCCGACCAACTCTGACAAACCAAATTTCTTGTCTAGTTGAAAACCAGAATTAAGTGCGGCTTCGATTTCGTCGATCGAGCGCGGGGCGAGCACCCCCTGCATGAACCCTCCGAGAATGCGAACGGCGCAGGCAGCCAAAACTCCTTCAGGATTACCGCCAACCCCCAGCAAGAGGTCTACCCCAGAGCCTGGCGTTGCCGCGGCAACTGCCATCGCAATGTCACCTTCCTCAAACCGATACCAGTGCGCGCCAGAAGCCTTGACCTCTTCGATCAACTCTGCGTTCACCGGCTTGTCGATCACGGCAACCGAGAGTTCTGCGACGGGCTTGCGCAAAGCATCCGCGAGGTTTTGAATGTTTTGGGTCGCGGAGTAATCAATGTCGAGCAGACCAACACCCTCGGGGCCACAGACCAGCTTCTTCATGTAGTACACGTCTGGGCAGTTCATCATTTCGCCAGGCTCAGATGCTGCGATAACTGAAACTGCACCATCGAGGCGGTAGGCCGCAAGACGAGTGCCATCAATCGGGTCGACGGCAATGTCCCAGTCGGTTGAGCCCGAAACGCCAAGAATCTCACCGTTGAACAGCATCGGCGCATCGTCTTTGGCACCTTCGCCGATTACTACGCGAAAACTCTGTTTTTGAGCATTGAGCGAGGAGCGCATCGCATCGACAGCGGCGCGGTCTACGGCCAACTTGTTTTCTGAACCGACATGCCGAAACGCGGCTCGGCTGGCGACAATAGCCGCCTCCATTAATTCACGAGTTGGTGAGTCTGTAGAACGCATCTCGGGCCTCTCGTGTTGGTAACATCATAGGTAATCCCAACGTCGCTCAAGGAGTAAGCCATGCCCGTAGCAACACCAGACCAGTACCTAGAGATGCTAGACCGCGCTAAGAACGGTGGCTTTGCTTACCCAGCAATCAACGTTTCTTCATCGCAGACTCTCAACGCAGCCCTCGCAGGCTTGCAGGCAGCTGGCTCAGACGGCATCATTCAGGTAACCACCGGGGGCGGGGACTACTGGTCTGGACCAACCATCAAGAACATGGCCTCTGGCGCAGCCGCAATGGCGGCCTTCGCTCGTGAAGTCGCCAAGAACTACGGCATCACCATCGCCCTGCACACCGATCACTGTGCCAAAGACCAGCTAGACAAATTCGTTCGCCCGCTGATCGCAATCTCGCAAGAGCGCGTTCGTGCCGGCCAAGACCCACTATTCAACTCACACATGTGGGACGGCTCAGCTGTTCCTATGGCCGAGAACCTAGAAATCGCTAAAGAGATGCTGAAACTAACCAGCGGCATCGGTGCTGTTCTTGAGATCGAGGTCGGCGTTGTCGGCGGCGAAGAAGACGGCGTTGAAGGCGGCATGGGCGAGCACCTTTACACCACTCCAGAAGACGGCCTGTTGACCGCCGAAGCTCTAGGCCTTGGCGAAAATGGTCGCTACATGGTCGCTCTAACCTTCGGTAACGTGCACGGTGTCTACAAGCCGGGCAACGTGAAGCTTCGCCCAGAGTTGCTGGGCGACATCCAAGCGGTTGTCGGCGCTAAGTATGGCAAAGACAAGCCTTTCGACCTCGTCTTTCACGGCGGTTCGGGCTCGACCGCTGAAGAAATCGCCGAGGCAGTTCGTCACGGTGTAATCAAGATGAACATCGACACCGACCTGCAATACGCATTCACCCGCCCAATCGCAGGCCACATGTTGGCTAACTACGACGGCGTTCTCAAGATTGACGGCGAAGTCGGCAACAAGAAGGCCTACGACCCTCGTGCCTGGGGCAAGATCGGCGAGGCCGGTATGGCTGAGCGCGTTGTCGAAGCTGCGTCAGAGCTTGGCTCGGCCGGCAAGTCGATGAGCCTCTAGGTCAAAAAGCATGATTCACGAGAGAAGCCCGTTCTATGAGAATGGGCTTCCTCGCTTTAAAGGCGAATATCTCGACGGCGAAATGCACGGGTTTTGGGAGTTTTTTCGCAAAGACGGCACGTTGATGCGGTCGGGCGCGTTTGATCGCGGAGCTCAAGTCGGCGTTTGGAAAACCTTCGATCGCGAAGGCAAGTTAGTCAAAGAAACCAACTTCAAATAGCGGATGCTGCGAGCAGTGGTCGTTCGTCGCCGAACCGTTAACCCGCTCAACTAGTCGCGCTTGACCTTGTTGCTCACGTCGTTGCCGGCTGCCTTGAGGTCTTTACGAAGCTCTTTCGGTAGCGAGAACTGAACATCTTCTTCGGCCGTGACCACGTTTCGAACGTCGCCGTACCCGCGAGCTGCCAGATAATCGAGAACCTCTTCAACGAGTTCTTCAGGCACCGAGGCACCTGATGAAACTCCGACGGTCTCGACGCCTTCAAACCAGGCCTCTTGAATTTCGCTGGCAAAGTCAACGCGGTAGGCGGCTTTTGCACCTGCATCCAAGGCAACTTCAACCAAGCGCACGGTGTTCGACGAGTTTGCCGAACCAACCACAATGACGAGGTCGCTGTCGACACCAATCTTCTTGATCGCAACCTGGCGGTTTTGGGTTGCATAGCAAATGTCGTCACTCGGTGGGTTCTGCAGGGTTGGGTACTTCTCGCGAAGTTTCACCACGGTCTCCATGGTCTCGTCAACCGAGAGGGTGGTCTGCGAAAGCCAGATGAGCTTCTTCGGGTCGCGAACCTTCACGCCTTCGATGTCAACGTCAACAATCTGCACCTTTTCTGGCGCTTCACCAGCGGTGCCTTCGACTTCTTCGTGGCCTTCGTGGCCGATTAGCAGAATGTCGTAATCCTCTTGAGCAAAACGCTGAACTTCGCGGTGAACCTTAGTTACCAGCGGGCAGGTGGCGTCGATGGTGTTTAGCCCACGAGCCTCGGCAGCGGCAACCACAGCGGGTGAAACACCGTGAGCAGAGAAAACTAGGATGCTACCCTCAGGCACCTCGTCGACTTCTTCGACGAAAATCGCTCCGCGCTTTTCGAGCGAAGAGACCACGTGCTTGTTGTGAACGATCTGCTTGCGAACGTAAACCGGAGCCCCGTAGTGGTCGAGCGCTTTTTCAACGGCGATAACGGCGCGGTCGACTCCAGCGCAGTATCCGCGCGGTGAAGCCAGTAGAACCTTCTTCTCAGAGGTTTGTTGTCCCATGGGGGCGTTATCCTTTTCTCGATACCTGCTCAATTGTAAGCAGGAGCGAGGCAAGCGATGACAGAAGAAGACGGTGTTCTAAACCCCGACCTCGTCACCCCTGCTCGAACCTCTACCGACCTCGACCCGTGGCCAGTCGCGACCCTCGGTCAGAAGCTCAAAGACTACATCGCAAGGCTCGGAACAGTCTGGATCGAAGGCGAACTCAGCCAACTCAGCAATAAGGGCACTTCGTTCTTCGCAGACATCAAAGACTTGAAAACGGAGGCGCGCGTTTCGGTTCACTCGTGGAACCCAAGTTCGTTGCCAAAAGACTTGAAGGTCGGCGACCGCGTGATTGCCCTGGTCAAACCAGAGTTTTGGCCCAAGTCAGGCAAATTGAGCTTGAATGTTTTCGAAATTCGCAAGGTTGGCCTCGGCGATCTACTCGAACGCATCGAACGACTTCGACAGCTATTCATCAGTGAGGGCCTAACCGACCCAGCTCGTAAGAAGAGCCTTCCTTTTCTGCCAAATTGCATCGGCCTAATCACCGGTAAAGATTCAGACGCCGAAAAAGACGTGCTTCAAAACGTCTCGCGTCGCTGGCCTGAAGCCAAGTTTCGGGTCATCAACACCAAGGTGCAGGGTGACTCAGCCGCAGCCGAGGTTATTGGGGCAGTCAAAACTCTCGATGCCGACCCCGAAGTTGACGTCATCATCATCGCTCGCGGTGGCGGTGCCTTCATGGATCTCGTTGTCTTTAGCGACGAGGCCCTCTGTCGTGCAGTTGCAGCCTGTGAGACTCCCGTGGTTTCGGCAATCGGGCACGAGGCTGACAGCCCGCTGCTAGACATCGTCGCAGACGTTCGAGCCTCGACCCCAACCGATGCCGCCAAGCACGTTGTTCCAGACGTAGCGCTTGAGCGATCGCGCATCCAAGAGGCACTCGCACGCATGCTCACTCGCGTAAGCCAGTTCATCTCGACTCAGAGCGACCTGATCGCCCAGCTGCGCTCACGGCCGATGCTTGCTAACCCATTCGGCTTTATCGACGACCAAGCCGTTGAACTAGACCGCGAGCGCAATGCGGTTCGCGTGGCCATAAACCTCACCCTCGAGCGCGCTGCCGCCGAACTGTCGAGCCAAACCCAGGTGCTGCGGTCACTAAGCCCGCAAAGCACACTCGATCGAGGCTACTCGGTGGTGCGCGACGACAAGGGTCACGTCATCGGTGACGCAGCCAAGCTCAAGGCTGGCCAAAAACTCAAGATTCGACTCGCTAAGGGCGAGATTGACGCAACTGTAGATAAGAATTAACCCAAGGAGAAACCAATGGCCGAAAAGAAAACCAACGCGGATGTCGCCGAGTTCACCTATGAGCAAGCCCGAGACGAGCTTGCCAAGGTTTTGGCTGAGCTTGAGCAGGGCTCGGTTTCACTCGAGCAGAGCATGAACCTTTGGGAGCGTGGCGAGGCCCTGGCCAAGCGCTGCGAAGAATGGCTCAGCGGTGCTCGCGCCCGTGTTGACGCCGCTCTCAAAGAAAAGCAGTAGTCGTGAGTGATGCAGCCGCACAACGTCGCGCGCGCCAAACGGTAATAAACCTCGGCCTATCGCTTGCTGCGACACTAGGAATCGTGCTGGCTCTAGTGCTCATCGTTCCTCGCGACGACAGCAACCGAATTCAACCTGTCGACTACAAAGACATCGCAGCCGGAGCCGTCGAAACGACATCTTTGCCGCTGATCGTTCCCGAGTTACCGTCGACGGGTTGGTGGAGCAACAGCGCGAAGATTAAAACCTCACCCACCGACGGCACCGATGCTTCATGGACTGCCGGCTTTGTCGGGCCAAACAACGAGTTCATCGGGTTCACCCAGGCATTCACCACAAACCCAACTTGGATAGCCATGCAGCTATCAGAAAAGACCCAAACCGGCACCTACGACGAGTCGTGGCAAATCTTCGAGGCAACCAGACCGAACAAGCCTGCCAAGACTCGTGACTACATGTTGGTGACTACGATTGGCAATGACACGATTTTGGTTTACGGAACCGCCGACGCTGCCGTAATTCAAGCCTTTGCTGACTCTGTGAAGCAGCAGATTCAGAGCAACTACCCATAACCGTCACTGACGAAGTGAGACACTTTTGACCGCAAGACCTACAACTCCAGCCCAAGCTTGGGCCGCGTTGGTCGATGGCAATCACCGCTTTGTTACGGGTAACCCCGCACACCCAAACCAAGATGTTGACAGACGTGCAGCCCTCGCCGGTGAACAGGTTCCATTCGCAGCCCTATTCGGATGCGCCGACTCAAGACTTAGCGCAGAAATCATTTTCGACGTCGGACTTGGAGACCTCTTTGTGGTTCGCAATGCTGGCCAGGTTATTGCAGAAACGATCCTCGGCTCGCTGGAATACGCGGTGGAGGTTCTCGGAGTATCGGTCGTACTAGTTTTGGGTCACGACGAATGTGGAGCCATTCGCGCCACCATGGATTCGAGCAGCGGTAAGTTGCGCACCAAGGGTGAATTCATTCAAAACATCGTGGCCCGCATTCAGCCAACAGTCACTAGCGCTTTCGCGAACGGTAAGCACCACATCGATGAAGTTACCGAACTTCACATTCAAGACACCATCGACGAAATCATGACTCGCTCAAAGGTGATTCGCGAAGCCGTTGAGGCGGGTAAATTAGGTCTAGTTGGAGCAAACTACAAACTTGCTCTCGGTGAAATTCATCCGATCACAACGCTTGGAACCGTCGAATAACAACGCCGTTTGGGTTTGCACCAATCGCGCACGCTAGAAAGGCTCGAACAGTGGAATACCGCATCGAACACGACACCATGGGCGAGGTCAAAGTACCTCTAAACGCTCTATACCGCGCACAAACCCAGCGAGCCGTCGAGAACTTTCCAATCTCTGGAACGACCCTTGAGCGCGCTCACATCGCCGCTCTGGCTCAGATCAAAAAGGCAGCCGCTCTCGCCAATGCAACTCTTGGTGTTCTAGACGCAAAAATCGCAGAAGCCATCGCGAGTTCAGCCGACGATGTTGCAGCGGGAAACCACGACGGCGAATTTCCTGTCGACATCTTCCAAACCGGCTCGGGCACTTCATCGAACATGAACATGAACGAGGTGTTGGCGACCCTTGCTACCAACCGCCTCGGCTCACCGGCTCACCCGAATGACCACGTCAACGCGTCGCAGCCTTCGAATGACGGCTTTCCGACCTCCGTTCACGTGGCCGTCACAGCAGCGCTGATCAAAGACCTACTCCCCTCGCTCGACTACTTGGCCATCTCGCTTGAAGAAAAGGCAGAACTCTGGAAGTCGGTCGTAAAGGCCGGCCGCACCCACCTAATGGATGCAACCCCAGTGACCATAGGTCAAGAATTTGGCGGATACGCGGCACAGATTCGCTACGCAATTGAGCGCGTGAACACCACGATCGTACGAGTCGCAGAGGTGCCACTTGGCGGAACCGCCGTCGGCACCGGAATCAACACTCCAAAGGGCTTTCCGCAAGAGGTTATTCGCCTACTTGCGGCCGAAACCGGATTGCCGATCACCGAGGCACGCGACCACTTCGAGGCGCAGGGCGCCCGCGATGCTTTGGTTGAAGCATCCGGTGCTCTTCGCGTTCTTGCAGTTAGCCTCACCAAAATCAACAACGACCTTCGCTGGATGGGTTCGGGGCCAAACGCTGGCATCGCCGAACTTCACATTCCCGACCTGCAACCTGGCTCGAGCATAATGCCAGGCAAGGTGAACCCGGTTGTTCCAGAGGCCGTGCTCATGGTTTGCGCCCGTGTCATCGGCAACGATGCAACCGTCGCCTGGGCCGGCGCAACCGGCAACTTCGAGCTCAACGTGGCCATTCCGGTGATGGGCAATTCGCTGCTCGAGTCGATTCGCCTGCTTT
>JACCDY010191584.1_pt1 | contig 36174 bp, 31 predicted proteins | sample 7446391 | NCBI WGS metagenome assembly JACCDY01 (sample SAMN15323451, study PRJNA562643) | freshwater metagenome | isolation source: river surface water | place: USA:Blue River Watershed | collected 2017-08-18 | reverse complement strand
CCTCTCAATAGCCTCTCAATAGCCTCTCAATAGCCTCTCAATAGCCTCTCAATAGCCTCTCAATAGCCTCTCAATAGCCTCTCAATAGCCTCTCAATAGCCTCTCAATATTTATTAAAAATACTTAGATTAATCTAGAATAACAGAGCATTTTTTGAGACACTGGATTTTTAAATTTTTTTCATTTTTAAATTTGAGTACATCTCTTGATTTATTTTGTAATTTCTAAAAAACTTTTGAAATTTTTGAAAAAACAAAAAGATGTACTCAAATTTTATTTTTCAATTTTTAGGAAATTCTAGTGTCTTTTTAGGACATCATAATAGATATTAAGATATTCTTAGTCTTCTATATTTTTATCACTTTCCTTTTTTAATAGCTCGGCAATTTTAGCAATTTCAGCATTTTTGATAGTTAGCTCATCTTGTAATCTCTTATTTTCATTATATATTTGATTGTAATTATTTATCAATGCACTATTATATTTTTGTAATGCTGATAATTGCGTTAAAGTCTCTGTATATATTGCGACTATTTCATTTTTATTAAATAATTTGATATATTTATTATTATAATATCTACAAAACGGACAGCTGTATTTAATAAATACATGCTTACTTTCAATATATAATAAAGATGTCCTCGTATCTAACTTATTGCAACAAGATATACATATTATTTTATTACACTTATAACAATTCAAATTATCCGTAGCCTTTTCATCGTAACATATTAAACAATCATTATCTACTTTCGTATTTTCAGTATTCATTATTTCTCTATTATAATATTATAAACTTATATAAAGATTAAAGAATATATATAGTTGGGTAGCAATACCTGCTGCTATAGCTCAGTTGGTCAGAGCACTCGACTGTTAATCGAGTGGTCGCAGGTTCGAACCCTGCTAGCAGCGATTATTTTTATATTTATTCTTATATTACATTAAGAATGCCATTAAATAAAAATTCTCCAAAACTACCTAAATCTTCAAAATCAAAGAGAGTATTTAGAATTACTGATATAAGTCCTCCAAAATCTACCTCAACCGCAACTTTTGTTGCTTCTGATGTACCTGCTGTTTCATCTACTTCAAATCCTGTTGCTGTATCAATGTCAGTAAGAACTGTTAGAGTATTTAGAATTACTGATATGAGTCCGCCAAAATCTCCACAAGCCGCAAAAGGTGTTGCGAAACCAAAGAGAGTATTTAGAATTACTGATATGAGTCCGCCAAAATCTCCACAAGCCGCAAAAGGTGTTGCAAAACCAAAGAGAGTATTTAGAATTACTGATATGAGTCCTCCAAAATCTCCTCAAGCCGCAAAAGATGCTGTGAAACCAAAGAGAGTATTTAGAATTACTGATATGAGTCCTCCAAAATCTCCTCAAGCCGCAAAAGATGCTGTGAAACCAAAAAGAGTATTTAGAATTACTGATATATAAAATATAAAATATAAAATATAAAATAAGTTATATTATTATATTTATTTTAATTATTTTTATATTTAATTGTAAAAATTGATTATATTATTTAAACATAAGACGAGTTATTTTAACTACTAATATTAAGAGATATGTCAATTTATCCCGAACTATCTTATAACGATCAAAAGGTTGAAATTCAGGAAGTAAAAGGTATTCAATTTAGTGTATTAAGTCCGGATGAAATTATTAAAAGGTCTGTTGTTGAAATTAATAAAACAGATACATATGCTGGAAGTGAGCCAATTATAGGCGGTTTATTTGATTCTCGTATGGGAGTTCTTGAACATAACCGAACCTGTATTACTTGCGAACAGAAAAACATATTTTGCCCCGGTCATTTTGGACATATAGTTCTCGCTAAACCTGTATTTCACGCGATGTTCTTTGATATTGTAAGAAAGATTTTGAATTGCGTATGTTATAAATGTTCAAAATGTCTCATATCTCCAAATACTCCTCACAAAGATTTTAAGAATGATATAAATAAAATCTTATCCATCAAGAATAACCAGAAGAGATGGGAGGCATATTACAAGCTCTGTAATACTACAACTAAATTGAAGGTATGCGGAGATGATGAAGTAGTTGGTTGTGGTGCTATCCGTCCTACAAAAATTAACAAAGAGAATTCTATGAAAATCATTGCTGAATGGAAAGACAAGAAACTCGAAGATAATGTTCGTCAGGAATTCACTGCCGAAGATATTCTCAAGATATTCAAGCGGATTAGCGAGAAAGATATGGAAATGATGGGTTTCAATCCTAAGTGGAATAGGCCAGAATGGATGATATGCTCTGTTCTCCCCGTTCCTCCACCAGCTGTAAGACCGAGTATCATTGAAGAAAACGGACAACGTCGCGAAGATGATTTGACACATAAATTGAGCGATATTATCAAGGCAAATAATCAAGTAGAAGATAAAATTAAAAAAGGAGCGACTGAAGAAACTGTTAGGTATTATACAATTCTATTACAATATCATGTATTTACCTTTATAAATAATCAAATGCCAGGATTAGCTCCTGCTCAGCAAAGAAATGGGCGTAAGTTAAAATCGGTTTCTGATAGAATGAAGAAGAAAGAAGGGCGTATTCGTGGTAATTTGAATGGTAAACGTGTAGATCAATCGGCACGCTCTGTAATTACACCAGACCCTTATATTAGTATTGATGAACTGGGTGTTCCTATCAAAGTCGCGATCAATATTACATTTCCCGAAATTGTAAATAAATATAATATTGAGCATATGCGAAAATTAATTATGAATGGTTCAGACCATTGGCCTGGAGCTAAGTATATTAAAAAACCGAATACTACTATCAATTTGAAATATTCTAAGGATTTGGAAACAATCGCAAAAGAATTGAAAATCGGCGACACTGTTCATCGCCACTTGTCTAACGGCGATTATGTGCTATTTAACAGACAGCCCTCGCTACACAAGATGTCTATGATGTGTCATAAGGTAGTTATTATGCCCTACCAGACATTTCGCCTAAATGTACTTGATACCCCGCCATATAATGCTGATTTTGACGGAGATGAGATGAACTTGCATTGTCCACAGAGTATTCAAACTATGAATGAACTTATGGATATTGCCGCAGTTCCGTATATGATTCTTGCGCCTCGTGATGGCAAGCCGATTATTGAGGTAGTTCAAGATACTCTCGTAGGCTCTTATCGACTGACGAAGGATTTTACGGAGATTCACGATAAAACTATGGCAAATATTCAGATGGTTAATAGTTATTTCAAGGGAAGCTTGCCAAAACCTAAAAATAAGTATATTTATAATGGAAAGGAGGCATATTCTCAAATATTACCTCCTGGCCTTTTCATAAATAGAAAAAATAAGAAAGATGAAAAGGTAATTATCAATGACAGTATTTTAGAGAGCGGTAATTTGGATAAAGTTGTATTTCACGGTATTTCAACAGGATTAGTTCCGGTTATCTATCATGATTATGGACCTTTTGAAGTTCGTAAGTTTTTGGATAATACACAGCGCCTTGTATGTAGATGGCTACTAACGGCCGGTTTTAGTGTGGGCATCAGCGATCTTGTAACTGATAAAAAGACTGACGAACATCTCAAAAACAAGATTAAAGAAATGCAAACAAAGGCCTATAATAAGCTTGATGAAATTAGAAGAGGCACTCACGATAATAACGGTATCTTAAATAACGAGGATTATATTGAAAGAGAATTGATTGGAATCTTGAATGAGACGACAAGCGAAGTAGGGAAAATTGGATTCTCGCAAATCGACGAAAAAACCAATCGTATGATTAATATGGTTAAATCAGGTTCCAAGGGCAAAGAGATTAACATTTCACAGATGATTGTATGCGTCGGGCAGCAGAATGTTGATGGCAAGCGCATTACATACGGATTCACTGATAGAACTTTGCCGCATTTTACAAAATATGATGATGGCCCCGAGGCAAGAGGATTTGTTAAGAATAGCTTTATATCTGGTTTGAAACCCCACGAAGTATTCTTTCATGCTATGGGTGGACGCGAAGGTCTCATTGATACTGCTGTAAAAACATCTGAGACTGGATATATTCAAAGGAGATTAGTAAAAGCCATGGAAGATTCTAAGATTCATTATGATAATACCGTAAGAACTGCTGATGGTACAATCATCCAATATATTTACGGAGAAGATGGAATGGATGGTTGTAAAATAGAGGTTCAGGTAATTGACACTATCTATAAAAATAATATTGAGCTGGACTTTGAATATAATCTTAAAAGCACGGACAATATCAATATCCATATTACAGACGAGGCTTTTAAGACTATCACACCCGCTACATACGCAAGATGTAATGAACATTTTGATAAGATGATTGAAGATAAATTGTTCTTGATTAAGAAAATCTTTAATCGTGATAAAAAGAATGTTATTAACTATCCTATTCCATTTAGTCGTATTATCACGACGGCTTACAATAGAATTAAATCTATTAATATTTCTGCGATTAAGACTGATTTAACCCCAGATTATATATTGGATAGCATTGATAATCTAGTAGATAAATTGTATATTAAAAATCGCACACAAGGAATGCGATATCTCCATATTTTGTTGAGACAATATCTAAATCCTAAAAAAATTATATTTCATTATCATTTCACTGTTGAAATATTTGATTGGATTGTTTCGCAAATTATTGAATATTTCAATCAGGCAATCGCACAGCCCGGTGAAATGGTTGGAATAATTGCCGCACAGACGATTGGTGAATTGGGAACTCAGATGACTCTTGATTCATTCCACGTTTCTGGTACTGCGGCTGCTGTAAAGGCTACTTCAGGCGTTCCTCGTCTTAAAGAAATCTTGTCAGCTACCAAAAAGACTAAAACACCGACATTGACGATATATATGAAAAACGATATCTCTTGTGTTGTTAATCCTATAAGAAATGAGAGCGGTGATTTTAAAGACGATAGGATTGATATTACTAAGAATCACGCTATGAATATTAAAAACTCTATTGAGATTACAAAGTTGTCGGATATTCTAAAATACACTGAAATATATTGGGATAATGGCGAATATTATGAGACGAATATTGAAGAAGACAAGGGTATAATGAATATATATAAGGAGTTTGAAGAATTGAACGGAAACGTCGCAAAATCCAAGAGCTCTTCTCCGTGGGTTCTCAGGCTTGTATTTGATAAATTCAAAATGCTCTCTTATAATTTGAAGATGATTGATATTTATACGAAATTAAATACGGCATATGATAAATATATTGAATGTGTATATAGTGATGATAATGCCGAGGAATGTGTGTTTCGCATCAAGCCTACTGATAATGCTCTTAAAGACGGTGATGAAATTGCTACAATCAAGGCAATTGAGCATAATATAGTACATCAAATATTATTGAAGGGTTATAAGGGTATCAAAAAGGTATCGTTGGATAAGAAGAAATATTATAGATACAATGACGATACGAATAATTTTGACGAAATGCTTGAATGGGTATTGGATACTGACGGAACTAACTTGATAGAATTATTGTCAAATCCTAATATTGATAGTACTCGCACGATTTCAAATGATATTCGCGAAATATACGATACACTTGGTATTGAAGCCGCACGATATGCTTTATACAAAGAGTTGCTTATTGTTACTAATGAGGGTTCTATGAATTACAGACATATGTCGCTACTCATAGATACTATGACATACAAGGGACAATTGATGTCAATTGACAGACACGGAATTAACAGAGGAGACATTGGGCCACTTGCCAAATCATCTTTTGAAGAAACAACGGATATGCTTATTAACGCAAGTATTTTCGCAGAATATGATAAGGTAAATGGAGTATCGGCAAATGTTATGTTAGGACAACAGCCTCCTTGTGGTACAGGAGATAGCAAGATATTAATTGATGAAGAATATATGATAGAGCTATTGAAGGATGTCAAAGATACAAATCATATGCTAACGAGCATAAATGAGGAAGATGCTCGCGACGCAGGCGACGCAGGCGAAGAGCGCGAAGACTTTAATGAAGATGATTTACAGATAGAATTCAATCTCAATAAGGGAATTGAAGGTATGATTAGCAAATGCTATAAATTACCTGAACAAAAAATAAAATACATTTAATAGCCACATATATTTAATTAAATAATATAATAATGTAAAATAATCATTTATATATCAATAGTTATTGGGGAACTGCTTTTATCAAGTGAGTTAGGATGTTTTAATATATTTTTTATATCTTCGTCGGCGTCATTTAATTCGTTATAGATAATTCTATTATTATCTATAAGTTTTATTAAATAATAGCAGACGAATGTCTTTTCTATTTTTCTATATAAAATAATTAGAGGCCTCTTTAATATCTCGGCGTGATTATTATTATCGCCGGCATTATAAAACTTGATAGATACTTTTAAATCTTTGCTTCCAGCCCTCTTAGATACTTCAACGCCCTTGCCATAATCTATGCGGTGATGTATAACCATAATATTGATATTTAAATAGATAGACATTTGTTTTAAGACTATATCGCCATAATATTTAATGGCTTTCGTAGATTCTATGATATTCAAAATATTTTTACGTTCTTCTGGGGAACTCTTGTAAAAGTAATCTTCTAAAAATATTCGCGTAGTCTTAAATGTCTTGTTAGTTTTATTTGCTATATTCATAGCATTTATATATACACTTTTGAAATGCGGGTCTTTAAATATCATTCCTATCTCATTTTTATAATCCAAATCAATATCTGGTGTATTATTTAATAATAATTCTCTATATTCCTTATAAGTATATTCCATAATATCATCAAATGTGATAATATTATTTATTCTGTTTATATCATACTTAAGAAGATAGTCAAAAAGCTCATAGATATTCTTGTCAGTATAAGTAGAATCTATATAGCGCAATTTAGACCATACCTTTTTCTTATATTTTGTCCATTTTCTCGCAAGAACTTTTTCGACTCCCTTCCAATTTTCGGGAATATGCTGATATTGATTTTTATTTTCATCTTGCCTCTCGCTATTATCAGACGATTTAGATTTTTGCTGATTATTTTTGAGCTCGTATAAACCAATATTAGAATTCGCACCGGTATTAGCATTTGGCAAATAATCTCCGTTATTAATTATTTTATCAGGTACACTATCTGATACCAAGTATTGAGTGAATATCAAATCATCTCCGTCTTCCTTAATATTATTTGAAATATCACTAATATAATTATATCTAAAATAAGATAGGTCATTTGAATACCAGTCTTTAATATTTTTTCTTGAATATATATTAATGCCTTCAAGTATTATTTGCAATTCTTTTATTCTTCTTTTATCAGCTCCGCTGTCGCTGTTACTGTCACTAACATTATTTAATAAGGTTTTAATGATTTCTTTGCGAGATTTTGTTGAAAGCTCATTGTAATATTTGTCATCAAATCTTGCTTCAAGCAATTTATCATATATGTGCTTTCTCATTTTCTGCCATCTTATCTCTTCTTTTGAATATTTGGCAGTATCATTATATTTATTCAGGATATTGCTAATAATTCCACGCTCTCTGCTATAATCATCGTCCTTAAATAATAAATTACTCTTTATTGTATCTTTATTTTCTTTAGCTATTACTCCAATATCAACATCTATATCTATTTTTTCAAACTTTTTAATAATAGCAGAATAAACATCTTTCATTATATAAATCTTGAAGTTATCACCGCTAATATCCTCGCTAAATAGAATATCTTTAATATTCAGTTGTTTTATTATTAAATCAAGTATAATTATTGAGATTTTTTTGAATTTAATAATACATAATATGGTATTGTTTTTTTTCAATATCATTTTATTTATAGAAAGGTCATTATTGATTATTAAAGTTCTATATATCATATTATCGCCGTCATCATCTTTCTCCCCTCCTGTTTTTTTAATAATGAATTTTTTGATTGTTTTCATATTTTCTAAATTGGCACAGAAGTTCTTATTGGCATCATATATATTCGCAGAACATTTATTTAATATTTTAATTATATTTTTGTGATTATCAAGATTAAAAAATCTGCTCTCCTTTTTATTTAGAGATTTAGATATTATAGGTTCATAATATGCTACATCATTATCCTTGGTTTTATTTTCGGATGTAGTCATTAACATAATAACCTTCGCCTTTTTTCCAAGATATAAAAGCAGATCATTTATAGTTGAGTATCGAGGGCATACAATACTAACATCGCTATTTGGTTGCCCTATCTCAACATCCCATAAGACAATTAGTTTATTATACATAATTGCTATTAATGTATATAAATAATGAATTACATTTCCTGAGGGATTTTCTTCTGTCTTTAAATAATTAATGAACTTTTTATAGGATTTATATATACATAATAATCGCGACTTTTGATACAAGGATTTCTCACTATCATCATCAATTTTAGGAATATTAATAGTCGGATTAGCTGTCATGGCATATTTAACAAACTCGGTATATAACTCTTTGTTTAATTCAGGTATAACTGGGTCTATATCGGAAAAATCTGTAAATACATTTCCATTTTCAAGGGACAGAAACTTTAAGATATCCAGATTATCTTCTATATTTTTAATAAATTCTTCTTTAGTAGTTCCTAATAAATAAGCAATAGAATTGATAATATTAGCTGAATTATTCAAGCCTTTTCTTAATAAACAATTGTGTTTATTTATATTACTATTAGATAAACAGTTTTTCGTATAATCTTTATAATTATCAAACAATATATAATACAACTCTTTTTGTATTCCGCCAAAGCGATTTTTGGGTACAGGTATTTTATTCATAATATAATTCTTATCATTCTCATTGCCTTCTTTAGGAGTTCTTGGTGTTTCAGTGTCGTCGGCTCCGTCGGCTCCGTCGGCTACTTTGTCATTTTCTTCTTTGATCTCGTCAAACTCTTTATTGCCATTCTTACCGTTTTTCTTATTTGCCGTTTTCTTCTTCTTTTCCAAATCTTTGATCGCTTTTTTAGACGGAGGTTTATCTATTTTTTTGCTATCAATTAATTTAGGTTTTTTTTCGGGATTTCTTTTACCACAACAAGGAATTTGTATATCCCCTTTAAGTAAATAAACATAGCGTGATTTATTTTCATTTTTCATATTTGCGTTCATCATAATCGGTTTCTCATTTTCTCCCGGGCATTTAAGAGATTCGGCTGCTGTTGCTGTTGTTGCTGCTGTTGTTGCTGCTGCTTCGTCAAGTGGTATATTACTTATAGGACACCATATACGTGGGCAAGTATAAAAATTCTTGTTATTTTCACTGCTTCCATATTCAATATAATTATCAAAAACTTTCTTGTCGTATGGGTCATAACCTTTGGCTTTTAACATATCAATTTCATCTTTTTTGAGAACAAGCGGTTGATATTCTTTCTGACATTTTCTCGCAGGATTTTTACCTTTTCCACGGTCTTTGTAAAGCTCTTTATCAGCATTATTTAATTTATTTATTAAATAATTATTATCATTCTTGCTATTATTACCACCGCCCGAATTTGCGTTTTCAAAGTTCTGTTCATTAAATTCATCTATGTCAAAATTAAAACTATCACTTGATTTTGAAGATGATTTTTTGGACGAAGATGAATTTGAAGAGACTTTTTTAGGTGAAACGGTTTTTTTGGGTTCGGGTAAAATAATCTTGGGAAGTATTTTTTTCTTAGGGCCTGCGGTAGGCTTCATTTCATTTCTGATATTCTCAATAATATGCGTGAGCCAATATTTTAAATTATCTAACTCGACAAATGAACTTGTTTTTTTAATATCAACATAGAAGTCTATATTATTATTGTATTCCTTGATTATTATAATAGTCTCCTCTTTTTCACTTACATCGGTATTATTCGGCTTAATATTTTGTATTTCGGCTTTTTTATTAATTACTCCTTTGATATAGTTTATTGTCGTATTTATTCCCATATCTTTTAGAACAGCCAAGATTTCTTCTATTGTTGATTCCTGTATTTCGCTTCTATTTATTATAAAATTGTCCAAATCAAATCCTATAGAATTGCCTGCAATTCTCTTATATTTAAAAACTCCTTTTGATTTTTTCTTATTAATAATAAAATCCTCAAATATTTTAGTATATGTTCCTATTTTTTTAATTAACTTGTTATATTCTAAATTGTCAATAGAATAGTTTATTCGAAGACTAATATCTATCTCCTTGAAAACCGCATTTATATTAAACTTCTTCAAATATCTTACAAAACCATCTTTGACCTGGATTATATTATTTTTATTCTCGCCATTATCTATGTCATATTTAAAAGCAAGTTTGAAAATTCCATCTTTAAATATCGATAATTTTATATTCTTATTCTTATAATAAAGATTTATAACAGATATATTTTTGCTTTCTTTTTTGGTAGCATTAAGTTTAAACTTATAATCCAAATATTTCTTCTCAAGTGTATGATATTTATATAATTTATATATAGCATTATTATTATTCGCAAACTGTATCAATTGGATTTCTTCATCAGTTTTGAGTTTATCAAACAATACCATAAGTGGCTCCATATTTTCCATTTCAATTTTATATTCAAATATGACCTCATTATAATATTCATTTTGTTCTATTACTTTCAGTACAGGAAGATTAAAAAGTTTTATAATAGATTCTTCATCTTTAATAAGTTTAGCTACGGTTTCTGTGCTAACCACATCATTTTTATTAAAATAATATTTATTATCATAATCAAAATCGTTACGGAACACTATATTTATTAAATCATTATTAAATAATTCGTCATTATCATTATTAATATACTCAATAGATTCTTCAAGTTTCTTTGAGTTTCTATCTTTAGATTTTAATGGATTAACATTATACCCATTCCAATAAATATGTTTAATATCAAAAAGTAGCGGTTTTCCTGATTTTTCATTCCAACAATAATAAGGAAATACTAGTTGTTTTTTATTATTATTTTCATACTTATATATATGATACGCTATCTTATCTAAAGCTTCTTTAATATTATTATCCTGAAATATATATTCATTTATCACGATATCATCGGACTTATATTTATCGCCTGTATTACCTGTATTAGTGTCAAATATATATTTGATATACTTATTTTCAGATATCCATCTTTTGACAATAACAGGCTTTAATAATTCCATTATATATCTAATCTATTAAGAAGAAAAACATATTATTTTAATATATTAATATAGAAGAATATAAATTATGAATTCGTCATTATTAATAAATGATTTAATAAATGTCTTAGAAAATGTTAATACTAAAAATCCTATGACAAAAGACGAAATTTTAAATGCGAAATTAGAAAATAACCCTATAATAAAAGATTTAGGAAAAATATTAAATAAGAGTTTTGAAGATTTTATCATTGATAATAATGAAATGACAAAAAATCTAAATGAAGCAGTAAAAACGCGAGAAGAACAAGATAAATTATCAGCATTACAATCTACACCTTCTAGTACTAAGTCTACTACGCCTGCTACGCCTGCTACGCCTGATAAGCCTGATAAGCCTGCTACGCCTGATAAGCCTGATACGCCTGCTACACCAGATAAGCCTGCTACGCCTGCTACGCCTGAGAAGAAAGATGATGATGACGATGAAGGTATAATGGGTAAGTTTAAATGGGTATTAATAGGAATAGGAATATTTATATTTTTAATTATATGTGGAGGTTTTATATATTATTACTATTCTTCTTCACCCACAGAACCAGAAATAAATATGTTAAATAATAATAATATTGAACCATTTGTTAAATCAGCACCACCTGCTTTACCTGCACAATCATCATATTTCTCTTTCCAGCAAGATCAGCCAGTTGATATAGCTCAACCAACTCTACCAATTCAGTCTTCTGCGCCTATTGAAAAAATTAAACAAGAATATTCTTATATGCCATTTTCATTTTCTCAAAATTATAATAACTCGGAAAAAGAAGAATATAGTAATTTATATGATACAGTAAGAGGAACTGTCGAAAAAACATCTATAAAAGAAGAACCAATGGAAGAGCAAAAAGAAAAGCAAAAAGAAGAGCAAAAAGAAGAGCAAAAAGAAGAAGAGCAAAAAGAAAAAGAAGAAGAAGAGCAAAAAGAAGAGCAAAAAGAAGAGCAAAAAGAAGAGCAAAAAGAAGAGCAAAAAGAAAAAGAAGAAAATGAAGAGCAAAAAGAAAAAGAAGAAAATGAAGAATCAAAAAAATCAAAAAAATCAAAAAAAGAAGAAGAAAATGAAGAATCAAAAAAATCAAAAAAATCAAAAAAAGAAGAAGAAGATAAAGAAGATAAAGAAGAGAAAGATGAAAAGGAAGATAAAATTATAGGTGGCAGAGGCACAGGCACAGGCACAGGCAGAGGCAGAGGCAGAGGCAGAGGCAGAGGCAGAGGACACCAAGTAAGCCAAAGAATACCAAAATATACAAATGAAAAGAGTGATAAAAATCAAGATATTGGAATTACTAGTATTATTAATAAAATATTTAATAATATAAAATTATGAATACGATTATGATTATAAATATGATTATGAATATGAATAATAATACAATATATTGTGTCTAAATATATATGTTATATAGAATCCTATTAATATTCCTGTAATTATTAATATTAAAAACATGAATGAGTTTGATATTAAATAATACAATATATATAATATTACAATTAAAAGTGGATAATAGCTATTAGCATTTTCTATTAATGAAAAAATAATGTTCATTATATTCTATAATTTTAATGATATTTTAAATTACCAATTGTTTTAAGTGCCCAACACGTATATCAGTATTAATCATAATTTGATAACCGGCTTTGATAATATTTTTTGAAAAAGCAACATCCTCGCTACATATATCTCTAATTACCTTTCCATCATCTGCTATAATTATATTTAATTCGGCGTCAAAATATGGATATTGCATTTTATCAAAAACCTCTTTTTTAACTGCCATAAATCCCATTCCAGTATAAGCGACGGGATAATATTTAAAAGAAGTCTCTTTTTTCCACACCTCAATTTCTTCAGGTGTGCTAAACTTAAATGTTCCGTTTTCTTTGAAATAATTAATATCCCAATCTTTAACAAAAGCATAATTTGTCAAATCTGCCATTCTATACATACCCGCAACAACAGGGTGATGTTCAGCAGATTCAATCAATTCTATAACTTGCTCGGGTGTAAATATAATATCACTATCAATCGTAACCCACAAATCAAAATCTTCATTATTAAAAGGCTTCTGTGTTTCCCCTCTAAGAGTATCCAATCCCAAAGTTTTCATTCTTACAAACGAAACATACGAACCAGTCGCCGGCGAAATCAATATATCATATTTACGCATATCCATAACCTTGCTTATTGTGGAAGTCCAAGAAATTAAAAACTTGGAGCTAAAATTATCCCCTGGCAATGCAAATATAATCCGCTTCATTTTTTCAGGCGGAATATTATTACCTACTGCTGTATCAGTATTTACAGTATTTACAGTATCAACAATAGATACTTGTGTTCCTTGAATAGATTCGGGAGAGCTTTTTGATTCGGTAGATTCGGTAGATTCGGTAGATTCAGTAGATTCGGTAGATTCGTTCATTATATTTAATATTTAATAATATTTCTTATATCATTTTACGAAGAGATTATAAATGTATATAAAATATATTTGTATAATATAATATAATATATATAATGTCGAATGATAATTATAATTATGATAATGTTATTTATAACATAGAGTTGGATAATGAATCTCCAAGGTGTGCTCAGCCTGTTAAAATTAAGAAACAACTGAAGCCTCATCAATTAGCTTGCTTATATAAGGCGATTATGATGGAAAATCATAGAAAAATTAGATATACGACAGGAGAAGAAATAGAGTCTAATATAGGTATTTTGGGAGATATTGTTGGATATGGTAAAACACTAATAGCGTTGTCTATAGTAGCTCATAATAATCTCGATAATATAGCTGTAAATAATGAGAAAATTATTAGTTATCATAGTGCTAAGGCTTATAATTATTTTAAATTAAGTTCTAAGAATAAAAATATAGCCACTTTAAATAAAATAATTAATTCTACATTAATCATAGTACCTCGCGGGCCCGTATATGTTCAATGGGAGCGAACATTGCGCGAGAGCACTAATTTGAAATATCTGGCTGTTGAAAATCTAAATTTTATAAATAAGCATATGCCAAAATATGATGGAGATCGCGATGAAATCATCAACTATTTCAATCAATATGATGTTGTCCTTATTAAAAATACGACGCTTTCTGTATTATTCAAATATTACGACCCGCATTATTTATCATTATACAAAGACCTAAAGCATTCTTCATATATTTATAAATGGAAGCGTGTAATTGTTGATGAATGTCATGATATTATTAATAAAATAGAGGGGCTATCCTATTTATATATTTGGTTAATTAGCGGAACATATTTAAATATATGCGATCGCATATATTCATCGTCTGTATCATTACATCACAATATGAGGGAGTTTATTAAAGATGACTATCTAAATTTTATGCTTGTTAAATGTAATAAAGAATTTGTTAAAGAGAGCTTTAATATTCCGCCGATTGTAGAGACATTTTATTTATGCAAGATGTCAAAGTATTTGAAGGTAATTAAAAATTACATAAGCCAGAATGTACTTGAAAAAATTAATGCAAATGATATTTCAGGGGCTATCAAAGAGTTGGGGGGAAAAAATGAAACAGAAACAGGAATAGCTAATTTAATATGTGCTGATATGAATAAGGCTATTCATAACAAATATAAGGAAAAGGATTATATTACTTTGCTAGATATTGCGGATGATGTCAAGGCAAATAAATTAAAAATGATTGAATTAGAGCTTATTAATTTGAACGAAAAACTCAAAGACTTAACAGAAAGAATATCGGAGATTGAAAGTAAGACTTGTGCTATTTGTTTGGATAACATAACTCACCCTATAATTTTAGATTGTACTCATATATTTTGTGGCAGTTGTATTATTAATTTATTAAATAGCCGTGGAATGACGGGAGATAATATTAAGAGATGTCCTAATTGTCGTGAAGAAATAAAGAGTACAGACAATTTAACCGCTATTGTTCCAGAAAAAAAAGTGGAGGCTGTAAAATTATCTAATAAAGATTCTATAGGAAAAGGCATATTAAGCAAAGAAGATACATTGATTGAATTGATATTAAATAACAAAACAGGAAAGTTTATTGTATTTAGTCGTGTAGATGCGGCATTCTCTAAAATTACAGAAATATTGACGAGTAATAACATAACGCACGCGTGTCTTAAAGGTAATACCAACCAGATGATGAATATCCTTAACAACTTTAAATATGGCAACACAAGTGTTATTTTATTAACTACGCAATACGCCGGCTCAGGAATTGATATTAGTGTTGCTACTGATGTCATAATATTACACTCTATGGATGCTGATAAACAACAAGCTATTGGGCGGGCACAACGCGTCGGAAGAATTGCCCCGCTTAAAGTACATAATCTATGTTATGAACACGAACTAAATCATAATGAAAATCTTATCATTAATAATTAGACGTTGATAATAAATAAACTTAGTATACTAAGTATAATAAAAATTGATAATGTTATATGTATAATATATATAACAGATATAACAGATATAATAGTTATAACATATTATATTATTAACAATATCAATTTGTAAAATGCCCGATGATAGAAATGCGCTGAACGGTTCAAATATAACTGGAGGAATTACTAGTAATTTTAATAAAAGAATACCCAGATATAAGATGGGAGATGATAATGTAATTAAAATATCTAATGATAAACAAAAGTATTATTTGAATATTGCCGCTAAAATTGCCACAAAATCGCCAGTTTATACACATAAACACGGGGCTATAATCGTATATAAAGATATTGTAATATCATCGGGATATAATTTTTATATAAAGGGAAATAGTATGCATGCTGAAATATCTGCTATATCAAAAATAAATAAGAAGTATAAAGGAATTCTTAATGAATGCGATATCTATGTAGTAAGAATAGGACCTAATAGCTTAGACAATCCTTTGAAATATTCGCGACCTTGTATTGATTGCGAAAGCACTATTATAAAATACAATATTAAAAATGTATATTATTCAACATCTTGTGACTATGATATAGTAAATGGTACTATTCATAATAAAAATAAATGTAAATGTTTCTTATAATTTATAGTATTACGGAATATTACGGAATATTACGGAATATTACGGAATTATAATGTAAGAGATACTTTGGGAATAATTCTTTTAATATTCTTTTTTACTACTGTTTCGCGTTCATCTTCAAATATTTTTTTAAGCAATTCTTCGCCAGAAAGATCATTATATTTAATTATTTTTGTTTTAATATCATTCATTTTGATAGGAACTTTACATTCTTTAACATTTGTTTTAATTCTTCCGTGTTGCGTATTAAGGTCATTATATTTATAATTGAACATAAATTCCTCTATTTTACTATTTAAAACTCGCTGATAATTCTTGCGCTCTTTCATAGCAATACTTAATTTTCTAATCTGGTCATCGTATTTAAACCAGTCATTCACAAGATTTTTAAAAGTTTCTAATTCTTCAGGTGTAGGTTCGTTGTTATTATTGTTAATAATATCATCAACAATATTCAAATTATCCATTATATATATTATAATTGCTTATTATCCTTAAATTATTTTTTACTCGGTCTCGCTATTTTTACGGGTCTTACGGGTCTCGCTATTTTTACGGGTCTTACAGATGGCATTATGAATTTTTTCATATCAGCATATTCTCTATTTCCCTCATATTGACTCTTTTTACCTTTTGAATATTTAATTATTGTAGGATATCCATCAATATTCTTCTTGTATTTTGCCGGAAGATGTTCAAAATTATTTGCCTCTACATTTACTACGATTATATCTTTTTTATTTTTAATACTATTACATAGTTTATCCCAAGTTGGTTTTAATTGAATACAATATCCGCACATATCAGAGTAATATAATATTACTACATTATTTCCAGATATTATACTATCATTTACTTCATTCTTATTATCAAAGTTCAAATAATATAACATCAAAATCAAATCTTCTATTTATATACATTATTATTTTATCTATCTTTTATTATAAATAGAATTATGAATAATTATTATGAGGTTATAAACAAAGGAGATAAAGTAATGGGGGTACCTGATGCGCCAAAAGAATATAATATGAAGGAATTGAGTTCTAAAATATCATGTAAAAATATGTCATTATTATCAAAAAAATATACTGATAACCAGAGATTACTATTTGACGCAAATATTAATATGGAATTATGTCGTAGTCATCAATATTATTTTGATAATCTTGATGATATAAAAGGCAGAGAAAATGGACTTTTATCAGGAATGTCCATTGGCAAAAAGAGTTGTATTTATAAGAAACCCTTTTATAACCAGGGCGATTGGACATTTCAATATGGTATTAGCGATACTTTTAAAAACCAATTATTCTCTGAGAATTCAGCGAACTCATCTCAATTGTTTAATTATCAATCAAAAGCTAAAACCGCAAAAAACTTCAAAAAAGAATGTCCCGCTGATATCAATTTTAAATCCCTCGGTGAATGCGATAGAGGTCCTTTCTCAACATATGTAAGTACCTTCGCAAATGATCACGATAACTGCGTATAAGATGACACCATTTACTATAAAAATTGATTTAGATATTATAATATTATATTGTTATAATACACAATGTTTTATGTTTCTGTAATTTCCGAGAACATTCTTAAGCTTAATATTTTAAATCACAAAAAGCTTAATAACATATCTAAGATTATTATTGCCAAGATGAAACTAAACGATGAATCATCATACAATGATTATTTTAAATTGAAGAATATGGTATCTATTTATGTAAAAGAAGAGGTTAAAACAATGCTAAATTATGATATTAGTGATATAATCAATGATTATGGATTTGATAATGCTGTTCATCAATATAAGAAAAATTATAGAATTTTGGATAATATAACAGTGCAAATGCTTGTCTATAATATTATATGCAATACTTATATTATAATTATTGATATGGAAAAAAGGGAAGCTGTTAATAAGATTATGAGCTATATTATTGCTGAAAAAAATAGAAAGAAATATATTAAAAAAGTTAATATAAAGCGTGAAAGTGATTACTTGATTGATAAAGTTAATAATGAGATTAAAGGTGATGATGCTAAGCTAATAATAAACACTATAATTAATAAGTTTATCAATAAAACTATGAAATCTCTTGATAAATCATAGTATTACGATAATCATCTATAAACATTCTAATAATTCTATATTTATTTATGCTCATTATTTTGCCCATATCAGTATTTATATTATTCATTAAAATATTAGTGCGATTTTCTATATTATTAACAATACTGTTAATATTACTCTGTTTTTTTATAATCCCGTATGTAAAATATCTGGATATTCCTATTGCTCCCAACGAATCTATACGATCCGCATCTCTTACACAATCCAATTCAATTGACTTATATGAAGTTTTTGAGCCATTATTATTAGCCAATTCCAGAGATAAGCTTACATTACAAGCTATATTTATAATATTTTCCAATACATCTTTGTCTTCTATTAAATTATTAAAGAATGTTCTTAATACATTTTCTTGTGTATCCTCATTATTACTACTATATTTACTGTCATTTATATCGTGCGTAAGTGCTGCTAATTGAATTATAAATATTTGTTTTTCATTTAAATTTTCTGATATCGCAAGAGTCGTAGCAATATTTTTAACCCTCATAGCATGCTCAAAACTATGAGAATCGTCATAATTTTTCATATAATTTTTAGCAAAATCCTCTGTAATACGGATAATTTCTTTACGGCTTATATTTTCCATTATAAGCAAATACAAAATATATGATAACCTTTATATTTTATTCATCATTTTTTAATTTTATATTATAATTATAATTTCATTATTCATTTTATTTATGCTTCTGTTATTTCGTCTGGCTTTGCTGCTCTTGTTGCTCTCGTTCCTGTTCTTGCTGTTGCTCTCGTTCCTGTTGCTCTCGTTTCTGTTGCTCTCGTTTCTGTTGCTCTCGTTCCTGTTGCTGTTGCTCTCGTTCCTGTTGCTCTCGTTCCTGTTGCTCTCGTTCCTGTTCCTGTTGCTCTCGTTCCTGTTCCTGTTGCTCTCGTTCCTGTTCTTGCTGTTGCTCTCGTTCCTGTTCTTGCTGTTGCTCTCGTTCCTGTTCTTGCAGCTGCTGTTGTTATTGGTTCTAAACGTATAGTTGAATTATTTCTTGGTTGTCTGGATAATATCTTTGATATATCATCTTGTTCTTGTGATAAATTATTTACTTCACTTTGTAATAAATCATTTTCAGCATTTGTTGTTGTCTTTTCCCTCTTAAAATAGTAAATATATTATATAGTTTCTTTATTTTTATAGCTAAATCCTCTTCTTTTCTTTTATCGTAATTATTTATAAGTTTTGCTGTTTCTTCCATTTTATTATTATTTTCTTTAATATTATTATTAACAGTTTTTGCATTTTTACCTTTAGCAGTTTTTAACTCTCTCATTAATTTGCCACTGTTTTCAAGCGATTCTGTAAGTGATTTTTTATTTTTTTGATTTTCTAATAAAATATTGTTTCGCATACTGACTAATTTATTATGTTCATCTATTAAAGTCTTTACGATTGATTTGATATTAAGAGATTGTTGAATAGTTTCAATAAGCAAAATCAATTCAATCTTTTTTTCTTCTATATTGTCCATAAAATCATCTGGCTGTACTTGGTTTTTTTTAATTGATTTATTTTTAATTTTATTTATATCAGCTTCAATTTTATTTAATTTAGATTTTTTTATGGCAAATAGATTATTTAATTCACTTTCAAGTTTAGTTTTATAATTAATGTCATCTGGATTAGTTTTATATAATTTATCATAAATTTGAATTACAGTTTCAATATCAATTTTAAGATCATTTATTTGTTTTTCCAGATATTCTAAATATTTAGTATTATTTGAAAAATTTTTATGATATAAGCCTGATACAGAATTTTTAATATTATAAAAGGATGTCGAAACCTTTTTAAAGAAATCATTCCCACCACCTTTTTTTTTACTTATTTTTATTTCTTCTTCAATTAATAAATATTTACTATATAAAATAAAACATATTATGCTTATTATTATCAGGGAGATACGTAAGTAAAAATATAAATCGTATTTTATATCATCATTTTTATCATAATCATATATATCCTTTTTTTTTAATAAGAAAGATACAACAAATATTACAAAAGCAATTTCAAATAAGGCTATTGGATATATTGAAACATCTATTTTTTTCATCATAACAATATATAAAAATATTATAGTAATTGTCCCAATTATTATACAGGTATATGACAATATTTCATCATTACTTATAAATTTATCTAACGAAGTTGTCATCTAATATATATATATGATAAAAATTATATAATGTCATATAATACTTTGTCTATAATACTTTGACTATAATACTTTGTATATAAAAATATTACATATATATTATCATATATGGATAATAAACTTACGATTATTATTGATATTCGGGAAGATTCATTATATGCTGATATATTTGATAGAGATTTAGATATTTACAAAGATAAAATAGATATAACAAAGGCGCCCTTAGATATTGGAGACATTCATATTAAATACAATGATATTCTATATATATTTGAAAGAAAAACGGTGAAAGATTTGATTTCATCTATACACGATGGAAGATATAGAGAGCAGAAGGCACGTATGTTGTCTATATATAATACTACCCAATTATCATATATTATTGAAGAAGATGATGTCGTATCATCTAAAATATATTCAAATAAATCGACAATTCAAGGTGCATATATTAACACTATGTTTCGCGATAATATCAGAGTTTTATTTACAAAAAATATATGTGAAACGGCAACTCTGCTTTTATCAATTGCCGTAAAAATAATAGATAATCCTAAAAAGTTTATTTCGGGAAATGAAGCTGGTGAGACTTGCTATACAGATTATATTAAGCTTAAAAAAAAGAAAATAGATAATATAGATGAGAGTACCTGTTATATTATGCAGTTATCTCAGATTCCTCATATATCAAATGTAATAGCAAAGAATATTGCTAAAATATATCCTACAATGCCTAATTTAATAATGAGTTTAATTCAAAATGACAATAAAATTAAGGAATTATGTAAGATAGATGGTGTAGGCAAGGAGAAAGCCTCGACAATTGTTAAGTATTTATTTGGAGACAAAGGAGAATAGCTTGTAATCAGCAATAATATCGCTAAATACTCTCATATTATTGATAATTTTCAAATCTCCTATGCTTTTCCTATCAAATATATCATTTAATATATCACACAATATGTTAGTTTCAAGTGATGCCTCCTTTTCTTTATAATATACAAGAGCTGTATTGTATTCTATAATAAACTTCTTTACATTCAATGTAATAATATATTTATAATTTTTATCATAATTAATTACCTTTTTTATAATATTAATTGCCTCCCTATTTTTATCCTTACAATTATCTTTCTCGTATTGCCATATTTTGTTTATTCCATCACTAATATAAGCGGATGATGTAATAAGACCCGTCTTAATATTTTTAGTAATTTTAATATCTACTTTCAATGTTCCAGCTTCAATATTTTTATCTTGTTTTTTTAATTTCTGCTTCTCAATTTTAATAATCTCGTTGCTGTCCGCAGAAGTATCAGCTCTTTCTTCTGTAATTTCTTTGTTTTCTCCAGATACAGTCTTTGTAGAGCGAGATTTTGTTGCCTTTGTTGCCTTTCTAATTTTTGGCTCCTTTGGCTCAGTTAATATATTGATATATTTGTCAAATAATAGCTCTTTTACTGCTAATAATTTTAGATTATCTAATCTGTTTTTTCGACGCATTACATCCTGATACATCGGTTTAGTTTGTAATTCATTATCAACTTTCTGCCAATACTCTTCGTCCTTATCATATCCTGGCAAATGTTCAATACATAGGGCATATAATTGCAGAATAGGTTTCATAATTTGATTTGTAATATAATGGAGATAATCCGGAGTCAAATTATTCTCCACAATATATTCTGGGTTTTCTATCCTATCTCCCTGGAGAGAGTTTGGATTGTTCGTTTTTATATATACAAAAGGGATACGTTCATTGACACACGGGCGATTTCCAGGGTCTCGTGCTCCTATTCTATCTGCCAAAACTTTGTGAGCTATTTTTGAAGGATCCTTGTAAGACGCTTTGATGCTCTTGGTAATAACAAGCTCATTAATTGATGTTTTGCCTTCAACGAGGTCTTTCAATTCTTCATTGAGAAACTCTATTGAAGCTGCCAAATCCTGTTTTTTCAATATGATATCAATAACGCCTCCATATACTTTCTTAACAATATGAGCATTGTCTCGCCTTTTCAATACAATTCCCATAGACTTCTGTTTATAACTGTTAACATCCGTCTCGTAAAGATTCCCGACATATCTCTTTTTGCTTAGCAATATAAAAGGATACAGAGATTTTTCATAATTCAATTTCTGTGGTTTTGGCATTATTTTAGCAATCTCTTTCTCTACTATTTTTCCCATCTTAATAGCATAGGGCAAAGCATCCTTTCCCATAACTATATTACCCTCTTCATCCTTCAAAGGAAACTTACAAAAGATTGAATCAGTATCACCGTATATAACATCAGCTCCATAATTATCCTCTACAAACTTTTTAGCCAACATAATCATTTCTCGTCCAGTTGCCGTAGTACAGGCAGCAATTTCTTTCAAATATATAGATGATGTCCTTGCACCAATTTGACCATATAGCGAGTTTGCCGTGATTTTATAAGCAAGCTGTCGCGAATCTAATACATCCTGTTCAAAGCTATTATAAGTATCTTCAATAGATAAGACAGTATCTTTTAGAATATTGTAATTTTCTCCTGTATCAATATTCAGTATATTATAGACATCGCCTTTGTCTGTACAAAACCCTGTATATATATTTTTATCGTCTTTGATTGTCTTGTATTCTATTTTTTTTCTTGTATTTTTACGCTCAATCAAAAGCATATCCAAGATGTCTGCTATGATTCCCTTACGTCCGTCCTTGTATTGTACGAAAGTACATTCTTTTTCACCTACTTTTTTCTTCTTATCACCTTTGCCTTCATATATATCATAATATATATTCTTATATTCTATGTTAGGATCAGCTACCCTATATTTTTCATCCATTAAATAGCAATCGTGAGAAAGATTATTTGATATCATAGATGAAGGATATAGCGAGCCGTAATCAAATACTACAATTGGGTCATTTAAATATATCGCTTCTTTTGGGTCTAAGACGACAGCACCTTCATAGCCGTCTTCCATATCTATGACATCATTATCATATGATTTAATTGTAGGAATTAGCGAGTTTTTTTCCATACATTGTTTGGCAATTAGAGAGAAAATCTTGATACCCTGTCCTCTACGGAATAGAAAATTGAGAGGAACTAAACATACATTGCCCATACCAATATTATTCTCCATTATTTTTAATTTATGTATGAGTCTATTAACGAGACAGCAATCTTGAATACAATACCTGGCAATTTCGCATCTATCCTTTGAATCTCCCTTAAACTTTGTAAATATTTCTTGCGGCTTCAAATCATTCTTATTATCTCCGAGGAATATTGAAGCAACATTATCCAATTTATAACTATCCAATTTTTGTTCTCTTTGCATCACCTTGAGCAAATCAATTAATACGACACCGTCCATATCAATATATCTGAGAATATTATCTCCCATAGCTGAAGAAGATAATTTTTGCTCAACAAGAGATGTTTTGCGAGTTATCAATCTGCCCCAGCCTATACTATATTCTTCCAATATACCGAGCTCTTTTGCTCTATCCCATATATATGGCATATCAAAACCAAATATATTATAGCCTACGACAACATCAGAGTTCAATTCATTCATCAACTCCTTCCATTTTATCAATAATTCTTTTTCAGTATTACAAGATACAACATCGCAATCCTCAATTAAATCACAGGTATCAAGTGTAATGATATTTTTATAAACAATTTTATCAGAACCATATATATGTGTAGTGGTTCCTATTTGAATAATTTTATCACCTTCAAGAGGAACCAAAAGCGTATCTAGTATGTTTGCCAATTTCATCTCTTCTTCATTTAACTGGGCAATTGTCATATTTACGTCATTATCTTCATCAGCATCTTCACCATCGTCATTATCCGCAGATTTTGAAACAGATGCTGATATTTTATCTAGAATTGATATAATATCTTCCATTTTATCAGCAAGAAGCTCGGGAATACTATCAATATAATTGGAATGTAGCTTCTTCTTAGCATATACCCGATTTATTTTTAGATCAATCGTTTCATCAATTATAATATCCTTTTTATAGATATTTTTTAACCAGCTAATTATAAAATCACTCGTATATTCATATCCAGCTTTTGCTACCAAAGCCAAATCTTGTGCGACTTTACTATAATTCTTTATAGCAACTGGAAAATCTCCGTGGCTACTAGAACATTCAATATCAAAAGATGTTATAAGAATAGGTGCGATTTTATTGATATCGAGCGGAATAATATCCTTACTATTTATGCTGATATTATAATCACATCTACACGAATCATGACCTTCTTCATATTTCTCAATTCTTACCCATCCGCAAGGTTTTATATTTTGAATATGAATATATTTAAGGAAAGGATCAATATTGCTCTCATAAGCCTTGAATCCCTCTTTTTCGAGAGTTTTCAAATAATATTTGAGATTATTATAAAGTTTCAATGATTTTACAGATATTTTAATGAAACGAAATAGCTTATTATTAGTGAAACCCCAGAAATCCTTCTTTTCTACTGTAGATATGTTAGAGAAATGTGATAACATATTATGCGGGATAATCTTCTTTTCATATTTATTACCCTTGAATTGTGCCATATATTTGCCATTTAATAGCTTATCTTTGAAAGCGCATACCTTAGCCTCAAAAGCATTAACACCAAGGTTTTCCCACGATTCAGGCGGTTTAATATAAAAGAAGGGCTTGAAACATTTCACGATAGTTGAAATAGTAGCTCCATTATCACATACGCCATATAAAATCATAGAATATGTTTCTTCAAAATCCTTATCTTTATTTCTATCACTTTCTGGAACATATATATCAGTAATCTGAAACTCAACAGGGCTTTTGTTAAGAGGTTCGTAATCTTTTCTCGGTTTATCCATATTAAATAGATAATGACAATTATTTAAATATAATTTTCATCAAATCAATTTTTAATTTATTATATGTAATAGAAGTATGGAAATAAATACAGAGGGATTAATTATAATAATTGTCACAATAATAGGAATATATTACATATACAATTATTATGCTAATATTGGATTAATGACAGTCAGGAGCAAAATAGATGATAATGAATATACAGTGCAGGTCAAAGACGATTCTCTTGAAGCCGCCAATTTAATAGCGAAGATAAGAGAGAAGCTTGTGATATTAATGGAACATTTGGAGAAATCCTTTTCTCTCAATGATGAACGCGTTAGATTATTAAAGAAGAACTTTAGACCCGACAGATTAAAAGAGGGTGTTGATACTCCTGGATATACGAGCTATTCTATAAATAAAGGTGAGCAAATTGTTCTATGTCTTCGCAATAATGATAAATTAGTTGATTTAAATACTATGCTTTTCGTAGTATTACACGAGTTTGCGCATTTATCAACAGAAAGCATAGGACATACAGAAGAATTTTGGGATAATTTCAAATGGATATTAGAAGAATCAATAAATATAGGTATTTATACTAAACAAGAATTCAAAGTAAAAAATGTAGAATATTGCGGTATGACAATAACATCATCGCCATTAGAATAATATTTTACCAGCTATAACAAGGCTATTGAGAGGCTATAACAATAACGAGGCTATTGAGAGGTTATTGATATGTTTTATAAAAACAAAATGAAAAGGTATTAAAATAAATTAAGATATTTATATTATCATTATGATGTCCTAAAAAGACACTAGAATTTTCTAAAAGTTGAAAAATAAAATTTGAGTACATCTTTTTGTTTTTTCAAAAATTTCAAAAGTTTTTTAGAAATTACAAAATAAATCAAGAGATGTACTCAAATTTAAAAATGAAAAAATCTTAAAATTCTAGTGTCTCAAGAACTGCTCTGTTATTCTATATTAATCTAAGTATTTTTATAATAATTATTGAGAGGCTATTGAGAGGCTATTGAGAGGCTATTGAGAGGCTATTGAGAGGCTATTAAGAGGTTATTGAGAGGCTATTGAGAGGCTATTGAGAGGCTATTGAGAGGCTATTGAGAGGCTATCTAGTAATAGAAATAAATATTATATAAGATAAATATATAATATTTATATTATAATAATGAATGATTTAGTAGTTTATAATAAGGATATTGATCAATTTGAATTATTCTTATGCATGATATTTATCTTTATGACAATAAGTAAAAGATATACACAATGTATTACAATTGATATATTGCGAAGAAAAATTAATCAATATACAAATTGGAATATATATTTAATATTTTTGAATTATATATTGATTAATTTTTTCAATATTAATAATTTACTGATATCCAAGTTTATAGCTAATAATTCTTTAAATATATTTATAATTTTCCATACATTTATTATATATGATAGTAGGATATTATTTCAAACAATAGATAATTCTCCATTCATTCTTAACAAACTTATTAAGGGTATTTCTGATAAAAGATTATTACATATTGAATACATTATATGTAATATAATATTTCATGTATTGCCTGTGTATTTTTATAAGGATACATTAATATATTATAAATCATATGATGATTCTAAAAATATGTATTTATATACAATAATATTTAAATTTATGTGGACTCTTAATATTTTTGGCGATTTCAATTTTATGACAATATATATACCATCTTACAATTTTCCTAATATTAAATTGATAAATACTATAATCGCTTGGGATATCATTTTAGATAAACTTATTATGAATACATCTTTGTAAAAAGAAATATATAAAGCTATTATTATTAATAAATATATATACTATGATACCTAAAACAATACATCAAACTTGGAGTGATGATCCTGTCCCTCCAATAATTAATTATATACGTGAGGAGAATGCTAAAATATTAAAATCACTTGGATATGAAATAATCTTATGGACGGATAATATGATATTAAAATTGATAAATGAATATTATCCCGATTTTTATAAAATATATAATTCCGCACGAACTGGTGTACAGCGCGGGGATATTGCGAGAATTATTCTAGTATATCATTACGGTGGTATATATATTGATTTGGATATATTAGTATTGCGAGATTTTGCCGAGCTTCTTGATATGACAAGGGATACTTTTTATGTTAGCTATGAACCTGCCGAACAGACTAAATTAATATATAATAATGATAGATATATTTGTAATGCTTTCTTTGCTGCTAATAAAAATAATGCCTTTTTACATAAACTTTTGCGTAATATTCCTGAATATATAAATAGACATGGATACGATTTATTTAATAAGTTCGATATATTTGGCGGATATTACATTTTACTTAACATCAATGATTATGATAAAGAAATGAAGGAAAAAGATATTTTTATAATAGAAGACAGAGAGCTTATATATCCTATCAATGATTTGAAGCTTGTGAATATTCCAACGGCTGCTAATGATTGGGCTTCTGTAAGAAGTGGTAAATATGCTTCAAATCCTATAATGGTTCATTATTGGATACATGGAGATTTTGAATCTAAAAAGCTCCTCAAAATGTTCAAACCAGATAGCAAGTATAGTATCCACGAAAATATGTATATATTTTTTAAGATATTATACCCCAACTTAGAAAAAAATGATAATATCTCTCTTAATAGTAAGATTGTATAGTATATGCTATTAATAATCTTGTTATTATTGTTACAAATGAGTTATGCGCGTACTTTCGCAAACGCAAAAATGCATTATACCAATATAATTAAGGATACAATATTGAATGACCCTAAAATGCCTATTATATATACTAATAAATATCTGAAAAAATGTATCATTAATGGAATCGCAGACTGTTCTATCAAAGATAGTAAAGAAAGTAAAGAAAACAAAGAATTATCTAAAAATATTATGCTAAATGTTAAGAAAAGCAATTATTATCGTCAATTTGTATCAGCCGAACATATATATCCACAATGTTTATTAAATGTCAAACAATCTAATGATATGCATAATATTATTAAGACTCTTAATACATTAAATGGCAATAGGTCAAATTATAAATTTGAAGAGGATTATGATTTAAGAGATAAGAATTGGTTAGAATTAGAATGTAATAATTATGTAAATCACAAGGATAAAATTTTCGTACCAAATAATGATTCGCGAGGCTTTATATCAAGAGCAATTCTATATATGTACAAAGAATACAACTGTAATCCTAATAAAATAATAGACATCGAGATATTGAAGAAATGGTATTATAACTTTTCACCAACTATTGACGAGAGATATCATAATGATATAATAAGAAGAATACAGAATAAAAATAACATATTCATATCTAATTACAATAAGAAAAATAAGGGAATTAAAAAAATCCTCGATTCCTTATGATTCCTTATGATTCCTTATATATGATATAATAAAAATTGATATAGACATATATTATTCTTATTTTTATAATGAATCTTTTAAACGAAGAGCAAAAATATGCTGTAAGTAGTGTTATGGAAGGGCATAATATTTTATTGACAGGTTCTGCGGGAACTGGAAAATCATATACTATTAAATATATTATAGAGTATTTGAATAATGCTAATAAAAACTTTGCTATTACGGCATCTACTGGAACTGCTGCTGTTATGATAGGTGGTCAAACATTACATTCCTTTTTAGGACTTGGATTGGGTACAGGAAGTATTAAAGATATACTTGGTAATATTCTTAAAAACAAGAAAAAGCACGAAAATATATTGAAGCTTGATGTTCTAATTATTGACGAAATATCTATGATTGACAAGGAATTATTTGAAAAAATATCTGATGTCCTAAGTATTATAAAATCAAGCGAAGAATATTTTGGTAATATTCAGTTAATTTTAGTAGGCGACTTTTGTCAATTGGCACCAGTTAAAGGCAAATATTGCTTTTTATCCGAGATATGGAATAAGATAAATATAAAGATTATCTTATTAGAAAAGTTAATAAGACAGGATGAAGATCTATTATTTCAACAGATTTTGAAAATTGTTAGAAAAGGCAAATGTACTGATAATATCATTAAGGTTTTGGATAGATTGCGAGATACTAAATTTGAGAATGGTATCATTCCTACAAAATTATATCCTATAAATGTTAATGTTGATAAAATTAATAATATTGAAATAGAAAAACTTAAAAAACAAGGAAATATATCTAAATTATATCCGGCAATTACAAGCTGTGATAAAGAAAAAGAGGGCGAAAAGTTTGCAATTGAACTTACATTAAATGCCCAAGTTATTATTATAAGAAATATAAGTGTCGAGGAATCTCTAGTAAATGGAACAAGGGGAGTTATTAAACATCTTGGGACAGATTATGTTATTATTAATGATATTAATGGTAATATTCATACTATTAAATATTTCACAGATTCATTTAATAATAAGGTTTCTTCAAAAAGTTCTTATATCATACATATGCCTATTAGAATATGTTATGCTCTTTCAATACATAAATCCCAAGGTATGACGATTGATGCTCTTGAATTAGATTTAGGACCTAATATATTTACTTGCGGACAATCATATACCGCATTATCACGAGCAAAAAAATTGAGCTCTATAAAAATCATAGATGTTGATAAGGGCTCTTTTAGAACTAATAAAGATGTTAAAAACTTTTACATGACTTGTGTATCTTCTAATAACTCTAATAACTCTAATAACTCTAATAACTCTAATAACTCTAATAACTCTAATAACTCTAATAACTCTAATAAATAATCTTAATAATTATTAGATATATAAAAATGAAAGAGCCTTTTATCACACAAGCAGAAAATGATGATATTGTAAAGGAAGTATTTATAATTTTTGGTTATTCCGTCGCAAGTATAATCGTTGTTATATCATTGGCGTGGGGATATTATAATAATATAAATCTATTTATCGCGATTTATTCTCTTATAGTTATTTTATATAATATTATTATAATATCTATCGTCGTAATGAATAAAAATATTTATGATTCACAAAGTTATACTATAATATTTGGAACTACTATATTCTTTATATTTTTAACTTTCTTTATCGGGATTTTCTTCTTATATAAGTTCTTTATACCTTCAAAGACAGGTAGCACACCAGTAGCAGCACAAGATGTAAATTATTCATATAAATATTAGTAATATCTATCATACATATCCAGCATATGTATCTATCATACATATCCAGCATATGAAATTACATACAATATAATAAATAGCAATAGAGTTTTGATATAGACATCAAATGACAAAATATTTTCTTGTAGATATTCCGGTATTCTATCATATATGTTATTAATTATTCCGCTAAAATATATTAGAAATACTATAATAACTATTATGAGATTTTTCTTAATAAGTTCAATATCCATATATAGCATATAATCATTTTTATTCATTTGAGTGTATGGCGAATAAGAAGTCTGTTGATGAGAGTGCGGGGGATAAGGATGTTGTGAATATGGTGATTGCTGCGAAGGATGCGAAGGATGCGAAGGATATGGAGGTTGTGAGGGATGCGAAGGATATGGAGGTTGCGAGGGATGTGAAGAATGCGGAGATTGTGAGGGATATGAAGGATGCTGAGGCTGTGATGGATGCGAAGAATTTGATTGATTGCCATTTGTCATATCTTGAATTATAAGAGGTTGCGTATTTAAGCTCATATCTTTATTATTTTTAGATATTAATAATTCATCTCTAAATTCATTTAAAACATCTTGTACTACAGGATCATTTATATCATTATGTTCATTATTAGTACTCATTATACTAAGTTTAATAACCTAATATTATATTATATTTAGATATTGAATATAATTACGCAATAATTTTATATTTTCTATAGTATAATGTTATTAAATCCAAGTTATTTATTAGAATTATTGAATAGTAATAATATAAAAATAAATAAATGCATTCATATAGGTGCTCATAAATGCGAAGAATTGCCTATATACATAAATATGGGATTTGTAAAAGATGATATAATATGGATAGAAGGAAATAATGATATGATAGAAATTGCTAACAATAATAATATAACTATTTATAACTATGTAATAACTGATAAAGATAATGATGATATTATATTATACAAGGCGAATGATACAGCTTCATCAAGTATTTTAGATATTGCCAGACACAAAGAAGTTTATCCTGATATATCATATATTACAAAATCCAAATCCAAAAGTATAACAATAGATACATTTTTTGATACAAAAGGTATTAATGCGACCGAATATGACTTTTTGAATATAGCTATTCAAGGAGCCGAATTAATGGCATTACAAGGAGCCATAAAATATTTGAAATATGTAAAAGCTATATACATAAAAATACACGAAATAGAATTATATAAAAATTGTCCTTGTATAAAAGATATAGATGATTTTTTGAAAGAGTATAATTTTACAAGAGTTATAACAATAATGACGAATAAAGGATGGGGTGATGCGTTATACATTATTTCTTAAGGTTCTCGAAAATTATCAAGAATTTGTTGCAGCATTTGCGAGTTTTGCTGCTTTTACTGCTTTTGCTGGTTTTGATTCTTTGATTTTATTACATCTTCCTGTTACTGGATTTCTTATCTCTCCTTCTTTACATTTTTTGACACATTTTCCCGTTTTTGGATTAATTTCCTCCCCTTCTGGGCATTCTTTTACTTCTTTATTAAGATTAGGTAATTTATTAGGAGGTTTTTGATGAACGTCTGAGATTTCTTTTTGTTCTGTTGGCGGAAGTTTTGGTTTATTTAACATTTTAGGAAGTTTTTTAGGTTTTGTAGGAGGTTTGGGAACCATAGGTTCTATAACAGTAGGTTCTGAAAGTATTGTAGGAGGTTTGGGAACCATAGGTTCTATAACAGTAGGTTCTGAAGGTTGTACAGGTTTAGGTACTTTATTAGGTACTGTCGGAGGTTTAGGTGCTTTTATTACCTTGCGTTCTTTAATATCTTTAGGATTTTTTCTAGGTTCTTTTGGGGGCACAGGTTTTAATGACACGGGTACTACATTATTCAATCTGATATTTTCATATGTATAAATATTAGGTATATTTGCTAAAGCCTCCTCGTCTTCATATTTATATTCTAAGTATTTGCGAATTGCCCCCTTAGTCCTTTCTTTAATAACATTCTTCATTAACTCTTTTTTCTCCAATAGATAATTTTCATAACTGATTTGATAAGCCTTTCTTTTATTATCATATAATTCATCATATATATTTTTTTTTTCTCTTTTCAATTCCTCGCGTTTATCAAAAAAATCTAAATATTGTTTAATATCCTTTTTCAAATTATTTATTTCGCTCGTGCTATTAGTATTATTATTCGCAATATTTAATATTTTTTTTTCAATATTTCTTAATATATCCATTTAATAATATTGAGGATAAAAATAATTAAGGCAATATAATATCTTCAAACATTCCCCTGTAAAATGTTTGAAGTCTTTCCTCAGGCTTCATTTGTTCTTCATATGTACTCCTTGGTATATATTTAACTATTATCTTTTCCTTACCACAAGTAAGTTTTTTATCATAATAGCCTTGAACTATTAATATAGCTCCTATAAAAAGTAAAAATATAGCAATTGCTTTCATTCTTAATAATATAATATAGATTATTTTTAATCCTTTATAATCTTTTAAGTATTTCTTTCAGTCCAAGCATCAACCTTTTCAATCTCCTCTTTAACCTCGTCCAATCTTACCACATCTCCACCATCATTTTCATTACTTGCTTCTACATTATCGCCTACGGGTGCCGCGTTAGAAGCAAGCGTTTGCTTCCTGTTTTCAAAGACAATGTCGCGATTATCCATATTCTTCTTATACTCTTTCATCAAAGTATTGAGCTGTGTCTCAGAATATTCTTGATTCTCAAGAGACTCCGGATTAGGCGACCAAGGACACCAACAACCTACTTGGGCGATATAGATATTGAACTTGTTATCTATCTTCTTCAAAAACTCGCTACGGACTTTTGCCTCTTCGATAGTATCAAAAGTACCGCGAACTTTAATACCACGCATAGAAGTTACAAAGTTATTATCCTTGTGATAAGCCGCTTCAAGCTCGTCATTCTTAACTGATTTAAAAAACGCAAGCTGTTCATTCATTTCCTTGGGATCAAAGATATAAGAATGATTATCCGCAATTGTATCAACCATATCCTTTTGTTCCGGATTCTTCTCCTTGATTCCTTCAAGAAGCTTCTTCATATCATCAGAAAACTTCTCAATAAACTTGCTAAAAATATATGCTTCTTTATTAACAATAACATCCTCGGGGCTCAAAAAAGACAATAGTACAAAGTTTTGGCCACGGATAGGCTTGTCCTCATCCAAATAATCAACCTCTTTTGTTGATACCAAAGTGCTGTTTTCTACTGCTGTCATTATATTATCACCTCTATCTTATATTATAAATATATATTTATAATCTTATATATATTTTCATAATCACAAATAAAATATTTTATAATAATAAATGTCAATTAAAAAATACGATGATTTCAACATACTATTATACAAAATGTTAAAATTAATTATTCAAGCTCTAATAATCGCTTTTATAGCATTATTAGTACAGGAAAATAAGTTTAATGTTGCTAAACTTTTTACGCTCACTATACTAATAGCACTAACAATATACATATTAGAGCTATTATCAAACCAATTTAATATATCGCAAACCAGTAGCAATATAGGATTACAAAAATCTAATCCATTTATGTTATTGTAAATTGTATTTGATATTTTCCTAAATTATTTTTATTATTTTATGATAAAGCTATTTACATCATAATATCATTAGGAATATAAAACAATATAACGCTAAATGCTTTCAACAATATAATAGATAAAAATATAGATTGTAAAATTATAAAGCTATCATCGTAAGATATATTATATCTTGTTAAATAGTTCATAGTTATTACTCTAATGTTATTATATAATTGTGATATATCATTTTTTACTTATGTTACCTATGTTACTTATGTTACTTATGTTACTTATGTTACCTATTTTACTTATGTTACTTATTTTACTTATGTTACCTATGTTACTTATTTATATTCATAAAAATACTCGAAAGATATTATCATTCAAGTCTCTATCTTTACATAATATGAAGTTATAGCGACGGTATTATTTCGTAATTTAAATCTATACATATTTTTTTCCATATTTGGTCTTGGACATAGAGCTTCTCTCTGCTTTTCAATAATGGAAAATATTTGAGATATTCATTGAGTCCGAGTATCTGAAAAAACTTATAAAGAACATAGCTATATGACAGAAAATTCTTTCTATCTTTCGGACAATGTTTCAAAAAGGGAGCTTGGATACTTCTAAACATATTACATAGCTTATCTTCTAATTCGGGACTAAATTGTGGTGTAGGTATTCCATTAATTCTATTTATAATATAATTGATATGCTCATAATACTTATTTATCCTCAATCTTTTAAGAATATCCCTCATTTTTAAATATGTTATTTTTTTCAGGTCAGTTATTTTCTCTTTCTTAATTTCCGTTAAAATTTTCTCAAATATTTCATCGGGTATATCTGTGCTCTCCTTGCCCTGTACCTGATTACACCATTCCCTAAAATGATTAATTCTTTTATAACAAAAATGCGATGTGTCTTTCGTATTCTGTTTTAATATCGGTCTATTTTGCTCAACCAAAAGAAGCTCTTGATATCCGCAAATACCACATACAATTATAGCGTCGTGCTGGAGACAAGTCATATTATTTTTACAAACTTTACATATTTCTATGTTTTCATCCTCTACTGTTCTGACATATCTATTGTTTATTATAGCCATATATTTATCAACTAATGTACTCTTGTCATATATCTTGTTAGTATCTATCTCATTAATTTCCCCCTTAGTTTTATTGACATCCGTTTTATCACATTTATCGCTATCTACGCATTTATTTTCTGTTATTACCTTCTTATTATCTATATTGTTAAGAGCCTCTAATACATTAATAGTGTTAGTATTTATACTAATATTTCGCTTTTTTTTAGATTCCTTCTTATATATCTTAGGTTTATTACAAGCTTCTTTGATAAAGCCAATATTTTGATTAATGTCTGACTGTTTATTTACAGTATCATAATATTGAAATAGTATATCGCTCGTATTCTTGTAATACTCTATTTCATCTAAATTATCGAGTTCATTCAATTTACTTTTAATTTCTATTATCTGCTCGTTTAACTCTATATTACTAAACCAAAGCTTACTATTAAGTTCTTTATCTGATGTATTATTTATACTTTTTAATATCTCCATTTTCTTTTCTTCGCAAAAACTAAGTTTTTCACGATAATATATCTTTTCCTTATCGCTCTTTTCAAAATCCTTTATCATATTATTATGCATTGCGTCCAAAGTAACTGTTTCATTTATATCTGTTACTATTTTTTTTTTAGATGACTTCTCTTTAAACATCATTATATTTGAATTATAAATATTAAGGTTTATATAATAAAATTTATTTTTGTGTCATATAATCTATATTTTTTTCTCCTCTAATAGTATAAAGAATATAGCGTAAATGGGTGGTGGTCTTCTTCAATTAGTAGCTTATGGTGCACAGGATGTTTATTTAACTGGTAATCCGCAAATTACCTTTTTCAAAGTAGT
>JACCDY010876198.1_pt1 | contig 36280 bp, 28 predicted proteins | sample 7446391 | NCBI WGS metagenome assembly JACCDY01 (sample SAMN15323451, study PRJNA562643) | freshwater metagenome | isolation source: river surface water | place: USA:Blue River Watershed | collected 2017-08-18 | reverse complement strand
ATCAGTAATCAATTGCGGATTTTTAACTGCCGAAGAATTGATAGATACTTTATCAGCGCCGTTTTGCAACAAGATTTCAACATCTTCGACTGAAGCAATACCACCACCAACCGTAAAAGGAATATTGATAGTCGCTGCAACTTTGCGCACCAAATCCACCAAGGTTCTTCTGCGTTCCTCTGTTGCTGAAATATCCAAGAACACCAATTCATCTGCTCCTTCATCAGAATAGATTTTGGCTAATTCTACAGGATCACCAGCATCACGCAAGTCAACAAAATTGACTCCTTTGACCGTTCTTCCGTTTTTGATATCCAAACAAGGAATGATTCTTTTTGTAAGCATTATTGATTTAAAATATAGTTTTCCAATTGTTTTAACGAAATTCTTCCTTCGTAAATCGCTTTGCCGATGATGGTTCCTTCGCAACCTAATTCAGCTAATTGTGGTAGTTCATCAAAAGTGGAAATGCCTCCAGAAGCAATTAATTTAATTCCTTTAGCTGAAGCCAAAATTTTAGCATACAAATCAAAACTTGGTCCCGCCAACATCCCATCTTTGGCAATATCGGTACAAATTACATACTGAATTCCTTTGGTCTGATAGTCTTGAATAAAAGGGACTAGATCTTCGTTAGAGTCTTCTAACCAACCAGAAACTGCTACTTTTTCATTAGTAGCATCGGCACCTAAAATGATTTTATCCGAACCGTATTGCGCTATCCATTGTTCAAAAACAGTTCTGTTTTTAACTGCAATACTTCCGCCTGTGATTTGGTTTGCGCCCGATTCAAAAGCAATCTTCAAATCGGTATCCGATTTTAATCCGCCACCAAAATCAATTTTCAATTGGGTTTGAGTCGCAATTTGTTCCAGTATTTTATAATTCACAATTTTGCTCGATTTGGCACCATCTAAATCGACTAGGTGTAAATACTCGATTCCGTGTTCTTCAAACGATTTGGCCACCTCCAGTGGATTTTCATTGTATATGATTTTAGTATCGTAATCCCCTTTGGATAAGCGAACACATTTACCGTCGATGATATCTATAGCAGGTATAATTCTCATAATTGATTTCAAGTTTATAATTTCAAGAAATTAGCTAAAATTTGTTCTCCTACATCGCCACTTTTTTCTGGATGAAACTGCGTTCCGTAAAAATTATTTTTCTGCAAAGCCGAAGCGTATTCAACATCGTAATTGGTAGTTGCAATAGCATCTTTGCAATTTGGAACATAATAACTGTGCACCAAATACATATATTCATTTTCATTTATTCCTTGAAACAAAAGCGACTTCAAATCGTAAATTTGGTTCCATCCCATTTGAGGAACTTTCACATTATTGGAAAACCGAATCACATTCGAATCAAAAATTCCCAAACCGACTGTATTTCCTTCTTCGGAATGGTGGCACATCAACTGCATGCCTAAGCAAATACCCAAAACAGGTTGTTTCAAATTAGGAATTAAACTATCTAATCCGCTTTCAATCAGTTTTTGCATCGCATAACTCGCTTCGCCCACACCGGGAAAAATCACTTTATCCGCTTGTTGTATTTCGTCTGGATTATTAGTTAATACAGCTGTATATCCTAAACGTTCTATAGCAAATAGAATGCTTTGAATATTTCCTGCTCCGTAATTGATAATAGCAATTTTCATTCGTTTGTTTTATAGCATTCCTTTAGTTGAAGGCAAAATCATTTTCTCAGTATCTCTTTTCACGGCTACTTTTATCGCTTTGGCGAATGCCTTAAAAATAGCTTCAATCTTATGATGTTCGTTAGTTCCCTCGGCTTTGATGTTGATATTGGCTTTGGCACCATCCGAAAACGATTTGAAAAAGTGGTAAAACATCTCGGTTGGCATTTTACCCACCATTTCGCGTTTGAATTCGGTTTCCCAAACCAACCAATTTCTTCCACCAAAATCAATCGCAACTTGCGATAAGCAATCGTCCATTGGCAAACAGAAACCATAACGTTCAATACCTAATTTATTTCCCAAGGCTTTGGCAAAAACTTCACCTAAGGCAATGGCAGTATCTTCAATCGTATGGTGTTCATCTACTTCTAAATCACCTTTTACGCTAATTTCCAAGTCCATTTGTCCGTGACGTGCAATTTGATCTAACATATGATCGAAAAAAGCAATACCAGTGTCAATTTTACTTTGACCAGTACCATCTAAATTTAAATTGATATAAATATCCGTTTCGTGTGTTTTTCTTGTAATAGATGCCGAACGAGCTTCTAATTTTAAAAACTCATAAATGGTTTTCCAATCGGTGGTTTGTAATGAAATAACCTCGCTAAAATCATCATTTTCTTTGATTTCGTCACTTCCTAAACCTTCTTGTTGTTTCAAGAAAATAGCTTTTGCTCCTAGATTTTTTGCTAAGGCAACATCGGTAATTCGATCGCCTAAAACAAATGAATTAGCCAAATCATAGTTAGGATTATCAATGTATTTAGTTAGCATTCCGGTACGTGGTTTGCGTGTTGGCGCATTATCTTCTGGAAACGAACGGTCAATAAAAATGTCATCAAACAGAATACCTTCATTTTCAAAGGCTCGTAAAATGAAATTTTGTGTTGGCCAAAAAGTATCTTCTGGAAAACTTGCGGTTCCCAATCCGTCTTGATTGGTTACCATAACCAATTCATAGTCCAATTCATTGGCAATTTTAGCCAAATACTGAAAGGCTTTGGGATAAAATTCTAATTTATCTAAACTGTCTAATTGATAACCCGCTGGTTCAATAACGATAGTTCCATCACGATCTATAAATAATACTTTTTTCATATTCTTAATTCAAGCTTTTTAAAGCGGCTATTATTTTTTGATTTTCTTCAGCAGTTCCAATGGTCAAACGCAAGGTGTTTTCACATAATGGCTGTGTCGTTCTATTGCGAATTACAATTCCCTTGGCAATTAATTCGTCATAACGTTGATTCGCATTATCCACTTTGATTAAAATAAAGTTTGCTTCTGTAGGATAAATTTTCGACACAAATCTAACTTCATCTAATACTTTAAGTAACAACTCTCTTTGCGCTATAATTGAAGAAATTTCTTCTTTTATTTGAATTGGATTAGCCAAACGATCTAATGCTCTTTGTTGTGTCAATTCGTTGACATTATAAGGCGGTTTTATCTTGTTTAAAACTGCAATAATTGCAGCCGAAGCATAACAAATACCTAAACGAATTCCTGCCAAACCATACGCTTTAGATAAGGTTTGCGTTATGATTAAATTAGGATAAGTATTGATTTTTTGAATCCAAGAATCTTTGTCTGTAAAGTCAATATACGCTTCATCAATTACTACTAATCCGTTGAAATTGTCTAATAAATACTGTACGCTTTCTTCCGAAAAAGTGTTGCCGGTTGGATTATTTGGCGAACAAAGAAAAATCATTTTAGTGTTTTTATTTACTGCTTTCATGATTTCCTCTAATTGGGGTTGAAAATCATTCGAAAGTAAAACCTCTCTGTTTTCGACTGCGTTTAAATTGGCTAAAACACCATACATTCCATACGTTGGTGGTAACGTAATTACATTGTCGATTTTAGGTTCGCAAAAAGCACGAAACAATAAATCCAACACTTCATCACTTCCATTTCCTAACAAAATTTGATTTTTATCTACTCCATTTTGATTCGCTAAAACCGATTTAACCGAAGCTTGCTGCGGATCAGGATAACGATTCACTCCGTTTTCAAAAGGATTTTCATTGGCATCCAAAAAAATCATATCGGCCGTATCAAAGTCTTCAAATTCATCACGAGCCGAAGAATACGGTTTCATAGCCTTAACGTTTTCACGAACTAAGGAATTGATGTCGAATTTATTTTCCATTTTCAATTGCATTTAAACGTAATGTAATTGCATTTTTGTGGGCTTGTAACCCTTCTTTTTCTGCCATGATTTCGATAGCTTTCCCAATGTTTTGAATTCCAGCTTCCGAAATTTTTTGAAATGTCATTGATTTCATAAAGCTATCCAAATTGACTCCACTATAATTTTTTGCGTAGCCATTAGTTGGTAAGGTATGATTCGTACCTGAAGCATAATCACCCGCACTTTCTGGTGTATAATTTCCTATAAACACCGAACCAGCATTGGCAATATTATCGACATAATAATCGTTATTTTCTGTGCAAACAATAAAGTGTTCTGGTCCGTATTCGTTGATTAAATCCAAGGCAATTGCTGCGTTTTCGACAAAAATCAATTTCGAATTAGCGATTGCTTTTTCGGCAATTGCCTTTCTAGGTAAAATTGCCAATTGTGATTGCACTTCTTCTTCCACCGCCTCAATCATTTTTTTTGAAGTTGAAACCAAAATCACTTGACTATCAGTTCCGTGTTCTGCTTGACTTAATAAATCAGAAGCTACAAAAGCAGGAACTGCGCTATCGTCGGCAACTACTAACAACTCTGAAGGACCCGCTGGCATATCGATAGCTACACCAAATTGAGTCGCTAATTGTTTGGCTACGGTTACGTATTGATTACCTGGACCAAATATCTTATAGACTTTAGGAATGGTTGCTGTACCAAAAGTCATTCCTGCAATCGCTTGAATTCCGCCCACCTTAAGAATTTTGGTAACACCACAAAGCTGTGCTGCGTATAAAATAGCAGGGTTTAGATTTCCAGTTGCATCGGGTGGCGAACATAAAACCACTTCTTTACAACCCGCAATTTTAGCTGGTACAGCCAACATTAAAACGGTTGAAAACAAAGGAGCTGTTCCGCCAGGAATGTACAAACCTATTTTTTGAATTGGTCGTTTTTCCTGCCAACATTGTACTCCAGGAGCAGTTTCAACGCTTACACGACTTGTTTTTTGGGCTGAATGAAATTTCTCAATATTCGATTTAGCCAATTGAATCGCTTCTTTCAATTCGATTGAAACAGAAGCAATGGCTTGTTGGATTTCTTCAGTAGAAACTAGATTGTTTTCTAAAGCAATTCCGTCAAATTGTTGGGTATATTGTTCAATCGCTTTATCACCATTGGATTGTACTGCAGCAAAAATTTCTTTCACCGTTGCTTCAATATCGTCCACAGTTTTAGTAGGTCTTTCTAATAAAGAAGCCCAGTTTTCCTGTTTTGGATTGTATATTTTATTCATTGTTGTAGTACGCTTAAGAAATTACAATACCATTTTTTCAATTGGGCAAACCAAAATTCCTTCGGCGCCAGCTGATTTTAATTCGTCAATGACTTCCCAAAAACGATCTTCTTCAATCACTGTATGTACGCTAGACCAGCCAGCTTGTGCCAAAGGCATTACCGTTGGGCTTTTTAGAACGGGTAAAATAGAGCTAATCAATTCAATGTTGTCATTAGGAACATTCATCAAAATGTATTTTGATTTACGTGCTCTTAAAACGGATTGGATTCGGAATTGTAATTTATCTAAAATTACTTTGTTCTCAGAAGAAATTTTAGGAGAAACTGCTAAAACCGCTTCGCTCTTAAAAATCACTTCTACTTCCTTCAAATTGTTTTTAAACAAAGTACTTCCGCTAGAAACGATATCTACAATTGCATCGGCCAAACCAATGTTGGGTGCAATTTCAACGGAACCAGATATTTGGTGTAAATCAACCGAAACATTTTTAGAATTAAAGAAATCTAAAACCGTATTGGGATACGAAGTTGCAATTCGCAAACCATCTAAATCTTTAACCGAATTATAGTTAAAACTTTTGGGTACCGCTACCGAGACTTTGCATTTTGAAAATCCTAGTTTCTCTGCAACCTGGATATTTTTTCCTTTTTCAACCAATAGATTATCTCCAACGATGGCAGCATCTACCACTCCATCAATCAAATATTGAGGAATGTCTGAATTTCTAAGATACAAAACTTCTAAGGGAAAATTAGATGCTGTTGCTTTTAATTGATCATTTCCATTATTAATAGAAATTCCACAATCTTTAAGAATTTGGATGCTGTCTTCGTTTAAGCGTCCTGATTTTTGAATGGCAATTTTTAAAGTACTCATTGTTATTTTGTTTTGTTGTTTGTTGTGATTTGAGTACAACAGATTTTAATAAAAAACCCGTTTGAAGTACTCAAACGGGTTTTTAAATATGTGACTTACACGCACACCATTAACACAACGCTTGAGAGCAATTTAGTAAATGATGATGGTGTAATTGAATTGATAACATAACTTTTTAAATTAAATATTCTTTTAATTCGTTTGCAAATATAAAACAAAATAACATAACAAGCCAATTTATAATTTAACTTATAGTCAACTTGTTGTTACATTTGAAATGACATTAGGATAGTTGTGGGCCAGCTTTAACCAAACGCTTTCCTTCTTCGGTAGCTGTATATTGTTCAAAATTTTTAATATATCGAGCTGCTAAATCCTTGGCTTTTCGCTCCCATTCCTGTTTATCTTCATAAGTATCTCTTGGATCTAGAATTCCTTCAGATACATTGGACAACAAAGTTGGGATCGTTAAATTCAAAAACGGAATCGTAGATGTTTCAGCTGCTTCGATTTCGCCACTAATGATAGCATCGATAATGGCTCTGGTATTTTTTAATGAAATTCGTTTACCTGTCCCGTTCCATCCTGTATTGACCAGATAGGCTTTGGCGCCATGTTTTTTCATTTTTCCAATTAATGTTTTGGAATACATAGTAGGATGCAAGGTTAAAAAAGCTTCACCGAAAGCAGGAGAAAATGAAGGGACTGGTTCTGTAATTCCTCTTTCAGTACCCGCTAATTTAGAGGTATAACCGCATAAAAAATGATATTGTGCTTGATCTTCATCTAAAATAGAAACCGGAGGTAATACGCCAAACGCATCGGCAGATAAATAAATAATCTTTTTTGCATGTCCTGCCTTTGAAGGCAAAACAATTTTATTGATGTGATAAATTGGATAAGAAACTCTTGAATTTTCTGTAATAGAATGGTCATGGAAATTAATTTCACCATATTCGTCAACCATTACATTTTCTAGTAAGGCATCGCGTTTAATCGCTCTCCAAATATCTGGCTCATTGGTTTCTGACAAGTCAATAACTTTGGCATAACAACCGCCCTCAAAATTAAAAACTCCATTATCATCCCAACCGTGTTCGTCATCTCCTATTAGATATCGTTTTGGATCGGCTGAAAGCGTCGTTTTTCCGGTACCAGATAATCCAAAAAACACAGCTACATCTCCCTCTTCTCCAACATTAGCAGAACAGTGCATGGATGCCATTCCTTTTAATGGAAGGTAATAGTTCATCATGGAAAACATTCCTTTTTTCATTTCCCCTCCATACCAAGTTCCTCCAATAATTTGAATTTTTTCGGTGAGATTGAAAACGACAAAGTTCTCGGAATTCAATCCTTGTTTTTCCCAATTTGGATTCGTGGTTTTGGAACCATTCATCACTACAAAATCGGGTTCTCCGAAATTTTCTAATTCGTATACAGAAGGCCGAATAAACATATTGGTTACAAAATGCGCTTGCCAGGCAACTTCCATTACAAAACGAACTTTTAAACGAGTGTCTGGATTTGTTCCGCAAAAGGCATCTACCACATAGAGTTTTGGTGAAGTTGATAATTGTTTTAAAACCAATTTTTTCAAATCATGCCAAATCATCTGGGTAGTTGGGAAATTTACTTTATCATCCCAATAAATGGTATCCTTGGTAAGCTCGTCTTTTACAATGTAGCGATCTTTTGGGGAACGTCCTGTAAATATTCCTGTCTTTACCGCAACTGCTCCAGATTCAGTTACGGCACCTTTTTCATATCCTTTTCTTCGATTGGACATTTCTGCTTGGTATAATTCTTCGTAAGAAGGATTATAGGAAACTTCATGATATCCGGTAATTCCCAAACCGTGTAATTCCTGTATAATTTTGATGTTTTTCATCTTTTATTGTATTTTAAAAATAGTCAACATATGAAATTCAAAATTAATAAAATTAAATTACGAAATCGATATAGTAAATAATAAATTAAAATTTTTATTAGTTTATTACGAATACTGTATAGTTATACTCAATAAAAAGAATAAACCTAAAATAAATGCAATTATTATTTTTGTTCTTCTAATAAAAATAAAGAATTGTAATCATTATGAAAATCACTCTTTGTCGTGATCACCAGCTTCTATTTCTGGAGTAGTAGAAGTGCTTGTTTCGCTTCTAATTTCAGTGTGACGAATTTCCCCTCCTGAAGTACCTACTTTTTGAATAACAAAAAGACTTGCAATTCCAATTAGTAAAATGATATAAGATACTAACTTCTCTTTAGCATTTTTCTTGTATTGAAGATAAAACCCTACCAGTGATAAAACACCAAGAATATCTAATAACAATGCCATTTTTTCAGCCAATTCCTCATGTTCATGGACTATTTTCCAACCAATACCTGGCATATCTTCTACTAATTCTTCTGCTCCTTCTCCGGTATTCATACTTAGAATTCCAAAAATAGCTCCTACCACAAACAAAACATAGGAAGTGTTAATGATGGATCTGTTTTTGCTAAGTAAACCAGCAATCAAAATTCCGATTGCTAAAATGGTTCCAATAATTGGAAAGTGGTTGACCACCATGTGTAAATGTGCTTCGTTCATAATATAAAATTTAATTTAGTTAATTATCCTGCTAATGAAACTCCAATCAATGAGCCTATTCCATACGTTACTGCCGCGGCTGCAAGACCAAAGGCAACTTGTCTAAAACCAGAAAACAAAACACTTTTGCCTGTCAATAAAGTAATTGCGGCTCCAATTCCAAAAAGGCCAATTACACTACTTACAATACTTAATAAAATGGCATTGTTTCCATCTAGAAAGATAAAAGGATATAATGGAATGATTGCCCCAATAGAAAATAAAACAAATGAAGCGATTGCTGCTTCCCATGCCGAACCACCTAATTCTTCTTTATCAATTCCTAATTCTTCTGTTATAATTGCATCAATTGCAGTTTCTGGGCTTTCAAAAGCTTTGTCTGCTAATTTTTGTGCATCGGCAGCACTCATTCCTTTGGCTTGGTACAATAAAACCAATTCTTTTTTCTCTTCCTCAGGTGAGGCCTCTAATTCTTCGGTTTCTAATTCAATTTGGCGTTGGTTCAATTCTCTTGAACTTTGTACCGAAAGCCATTCGCCAAGCGCCATCGAAATGGCACCCGCTAACAATCCTGCAGTACCGGTCAATAAAATGGTATCGTTAGAAACTGCTGCTCCAGCCACACCCATCACCAAACTCATGTTGGAAACCAAACCATCATTGGAACCCAATACAGCGGCACGCAAAGCATTTCCACCTACAGATTTATGTCGGCTTTCAAATTTGGACAATAATCCCCCAGAAACATTTAAGGCTTCATTATTATTAACGGCTTCAATAATATTCAAATGATTGTGCTCAAAACCTGTTAACTTTTCGCCCAACTCAATTTTATTCTTAATTGTGTTGACTGCAAATTGTTTTTCTATACTTGCCAAACTACTTATTATAGCACTATACCCAAACAATTTTCCTACTTTCAATTGGAATTTGGCTTTGGAAGAGGCTACTGGCATTTGATAATTAGACTCCAAAGTCATTACTTTTTCTAGCATATGCTTAGCGTGACCTTTTTCAATATCCGCTAAACTTTGCAAAACACGTTTCAAACTATCATCAGTTTGAATTGAAGCAATACTCTCATATAAAAATGCAGTATCTACTTCAACTTGTAATTGTTTTTTTAATTTATTGAGATCCATATTTTTCTAATTTGCAATGTCAAATGCGCCTTTCACCAAGATTTTAGAAGATTCATTAATTGTATTATTTGAAAGTAATGCTACAAACGAACTATTTCTATCTCCGATGGAAACGGCTACTTTTTTAAAACTGTACTGATTCTTTTTATTACTTACTTCTAAAAGTACATAATTTTTATTGTTTTCACTAATTAAAGCGTCAACTGGAACTGCTAATGCGTTTTTTGAACCCGTTACAATACTAGCTTCTACAAACATTCCTGTCAGTAATTTTTGCTTAATAGTCTCCTCTAAATGTCCGTGAACATTAATTGTTCTATCATTTCCCTCAATAGATTTTCCAACCAAATGAACTTCCGCTGGAAAAACAGTCTTTGAAGCTTCCGGAACTGTGAAATGTATTTTTTGTCCTATTTGTACGTCCAAAATATCTTTTTCAAAAACTGCCAATTCCAAATGTAAATGTTGTGTATCTACAATTTCTAAAATCACATCTGAAGGCGCAATATACATTCCAACATTCGCATTCATAATGACAATATCACCAGAAATTGGTGATGAAATAGTAACTGTAGAAGTCAATTTACCTTTCTCAACATTAGCGGGATTAATTTTTAATAGCAACAGTTTTTCTCTCAAACTTTGATACATTCCTTTGGTTTTACGGTACTCACTTTCAGCCTTTAAGTAGTTTTTTTGCGAACTTATTTTTTCGTCAAATAAGGTTTTTTGGCGTTCGTATTCTGATTTCAAATATTGAATTTGTTCAGCAACTTCTAAATATTCCTTTTGGATATCTAAATACTCCGCACTTTCCAATGTCACTAGAGCCTGACCTTTAAGAACCTTATCACCCACTAATAGTTGGGTTGACTTAACATAACCCCCAATAAAAGTAGTTACTTGTGCTCGGTTTTGTGGCGGTACATCAATTTTACCCGATGCTTTGACATTGACTTCAAACTCTTGATTTGTCGGATTTTCTACTAGCATTCCGCTTGATTTAAATTGAGCTTCGGTCACATGAATTAATCCGTCTTCTTGAACTTGTGATTCTTCAATTTTAGTTTTTTTACAACCAATCAAAACAGTTGATAACACAAGGGTATATAGTATTTTTTTCATGATAAACAGATTAATAGTTAGGGTAATTTAATTCCAATTGAATGGTGTTGAATTGTAACAAAGTGTCTAAATAATCCACTTGAATTGTGGTAGCATTTTCTAAACTTTGAATGTATTGAAAGAAGTCAATCTCTCCATTTTTATAACTCAAATTAGCAACTTTGATAATTTCATCAGACAATTTTTTTCCAAATTGATTGTAATAGTTAATTGCCTCTTGGTATTTGGCTAACTCACTTTGCTTTTGATTCAAGTATTGCAACAACTTTTGTTCTTCGTTTTGTTTTTGTTGTTCCCAACTTTTTAGTTCAATTTGGGCTGCTTTAATCTTAGTTGTTGTTCCAGAGAATAAAAGTGGAACAGCGATGCCAACTTGAAAACCATATAAAGATTGAGATAAACCATTGTTTCTGCCTTTAATATAGTCTAGATAGATATCCGGTAACCAATGTTGTTTTTGAAGCTTTAATTGTTTTTTATAAGTTTCTGTAACTTTCTCTAAATAAGAGAAATGAATATCTTTTCCTAAACTATCAAATGAAATAGTTAGAGGACTTAATTGAGTAGTTGTTATTATAATTTCATCCTCTGATTGTACAAGAGAATTCAATACTTCATATTGAGCTTGTTTGTCTTTTTCAATCTGAAATTTCTTGGTTTGAATTTGACCTGATTTGGCTTGAGCCGTAATTTTTTCTAAATAATTTGTTTCTCCTAATTCAAAACGTCTATTGCTTGCTTTAGAAAAATTTTGGTACAAACTATCCAAATACGTATATTGTTTTGATTGATTTTGCAAATAAACTATGTGCTCATACACCTTTGAAACCATCAATGTGAGCTTACGCTTTTTTATTTCCAAACCTACTCTTTCTTTTTCATACTCTGAAACAAGCACGCTTTTCTTAGCACCGTAAACTGTAGGGAATTCCAATTTTTGTTGGACTCCAAATACACGTAAAGGCTCGTTATTTAAAGCTAAATTATTTTGATCATAACTATAATACAAATTGGTTTTGTCAAAAGAATAAGCCGATTGAATGGCTGCATTCGATTTATCTAATTGCAATTGTGCTGCTTTAATTTCTTTATTATTTTGTAGGGCTAAATAGATTATTCGTTCTCTTTCAGATTTATCATTTTGAGCACTAAGTACTGAACAACTCAACAAAAAGAAAAGCAGGTAAATCGATTTATTATGCATTTTAAAATGGGGTTTTTTAAATTCCTTTTTATCCAATACTTTGAATAAAATTGGTAAAACTATCATGGTTAGCACGGTCGCTGTAAACAACCCCCCAATAACTACCGTGGCTAAAGGACGTTGTACTTCGGCTCCAGCAGAAGAAGAAATAGCCATGGGTAAAAATCCTAGAGCTGCAGCGGCAGCAGTTAATAAAACCGGTCGCAAACGATCCGTGGTACCTTTTAGAATTAATTCATCGATGCTTTTTATGCCACTATGTTTGAGTTCTTTAAAATGTTCAATTAATACAATACCGTTTAAAACAGCAATCCCAAAAAGTGCAATAAACCCAACTCCTGCCGAAATACTAAATGGCAATCCTCGCATCCATAAAAATAAGATTCCTCCCACTGCAGAAAGCGGTATGGCTGAATACACCATCAAAGCCTCTTTAACTGATCCGAAAGCAAAATACAATAAAATAAAGATTAAAAATAAGGCAATTGGTACTGCAATTAACAAACGGGCTTTGGCTGATTGTAGGTTTTCAAACTGACCTCCATATTTCACGTAATAACCTGCAGGCAATTTGATTTTTGTAGCGACAATCTTCTGAATATCTGTTACAACACTTTGTAAATCTCGATTTCTTACATTTATACCAACAACAATTCTTCGATTCGTATTGTCTCTTGAAATTTTTGCAGGCCCTTGGGTGTAATCGATCGATGCTAATTCACTTAATGGGATTTGTTGCCCATTAGGTGTTGAAACGTACAAATTTTTCAGGTCATCAATATCTTTGCGATTCATTTTATCCAAACGCACTACCATATCAAAACGTTTCTCACCTTCAAATACATTTCCTACCGTTTTACCTGCAAAGCTCAAGGCAATCATATCGTTTAAGTCGGCAATATTTAATCCGTAGCGAGCAATTTTAGAACGATCGTATTGCACAAACATCTGAGGCAAACCCTCGGTTTTTTCAATAATAATATCCGATGCACCAGCTACATTTTTAATTGCATTTTCAATTTCGTGAGCTTTTTGTGCCAAAATATTTAAGTCTTCACCAAATAACTTAATTGCCACATCCGAACGTGTTCCTGAAATTAATTCATTAAAACGCATTTCGATAGGTTGTGTAAATTCAATTTCCATATTAGGAATTTGCATTTCTATGGCTGATTTAATTTTATCGGCTAATTCATCTTTAGATTTGGCTGAAACCCAATCTGACTTTGGTTTGAGTTTAACAATAATATCGCTTTCCTCCATAGACATAGGATCGGTCGGAACCTCTGCAGCACCTATCCTACTTACTACTTGTGTAACTTCCGGAAAATTCTTCAAGATTATTTTTTCAATCTTGGTGGTGGTGGTAATTGTTTTTGTTAATGATGTTCCCGTTTTAAGTACAGGTTGAATTACAAAATCACCTTCATCTAAAGTAGGAATAAACTCGCCTCCCATAGTGGTAAACAATACGATGGCAAAAACCAAAAGTCCAAAAGCACCATACAATACTTTTTTGGTATTAGCTAAAGACCAAGTAATTATAGGCAAATAAACCGAATTTAATTTTTGAATTAGTTTATGCGAAAAAGAATCCGAATTGTCTGCAGTGGGTTTTAAAAATAATGAAGACACCACGGGTACATAAGTAAAACAAAATAACATCGCGCCAAGCAAAGCAAAGCTAAAAGTCATTGCCATGGGTTTGAACATTTTTCCTTCTATGCCAGATAAAGACAATATTGGGATAAAAACGATCAATATAATCAATTGGCCAAAAACAGCCGAATTCATCATTTTAGAAGCACTTTTAAAAGTGATTTGGTCAATTTCTAGTTGTTGGTCCTCTTTGGGAAGTAAAGCTAAATGTGCCGATTTATGTGCTATTTGAAAGGCAATAAACTCAACTATAATTACGGCTCCGTCAATAATAATCCCAAAATCAATTGCACCTAAACTCATTAAATTAGCATCGATTCCAAAAATATTCATAAATGAAATCGCAAATAACAAACAAAGTGGGATAACTGAGGCTACTACTAGACCTGAACGCCAATTTCCTAATAATAATACCACTACAAAAATTACAATTAAACAACCAAGAATTAAATTCTCTGCTACTGTAAATGTGGTTTTACCCACTAATTCACTTCGTTCTAGAAATCCATTAATATAAACTCCTTCAGGTAAGGTTTTTTGAATTTCGGCTACACGGTTTTTAACATCCGTAATCACTTGTTTTGAATTCCCTCCTTTAAGCATCATAACTTGTCCCAACACTTTCTCGCCTTCACCATTTCCTGTGATTGCTCCAAAACGGTTCGCATGTCCGAAACTAACTTGAGCAATATTTTTAATGTAAACGGGCATACCGTTGGTATTCTTTACAACAATATTTTCAATGTCTTCCAAGGACTTCACTTTTCCTTCGCCACGAATAAAATAACTTTGATTTACTTTTTCAATATAAGCGCCTCCAGCAATACTATTGTTTTTTTCTAAAGCCGTAAAAACATCCGTCATGCTGATATTAATCGCTTTTAAACTTGCTGGACTTATTGCAATTTCATATTGCTTCAAAAAGCCTCCCCAAGTATTGATTTCAACAACACCTTTGATTCCTGACAATTGACGTTTTACAACCCAATCTTGAATCGTTCGTAAATCGGTAACAGAATAATTGTTTTTGAATTCGGGTTGTACCTCTAAAGTATATTGATAAATTTCGCCTAAACCTGTAGTTATTGGTCCCATTTCTGGAGTGCCAAAACCTGCAGGAATTTTTTCAGAAGCTGATTTAATTTTTTCGGCTATTAATTGTCTTGGCAAATAGGTTCCTAAATCATCTTCAAATACAATAGTAACTACAGATAATCCAAATTTAGAAATCGAACGAATCTCTTTTACACTTGGCAAATTGGCCATTTCAATTTCTACAGGATAGGTAATAAATTGTTCAATATCCTGAGTAGAAAGATTTCGCGAGGTAGTAATGACTTGGACTTGATTGTTGGTAACATCAGGAACTGCTCCAATTGAAATTTGAAAAAGGGAATAGATGCCAAAACTAAATATACCTAGTGTTAAGAGTATGATAATTAGTTTATTTTTTAAACTAAAAGCTATAATTTTTTCAAGCATAATCGACTTATATTGATAGAATTCAAAAGTAAGTTATAAATATAAGTCAAATCTTAAGAATTACTTAAGGCTTTATTAAGTATTACTTAGGTGACTGGGGGAAAAATAATTCAACTTTGGTACCTAATTGCTCAGAACTAGAGATATTGATACCTATATTCAGCAGTGAACAAAGACGTTGAACAATGGACAAGCCAACACCTATTCCTTTAATATCAGGGTGATTTAAAGCTTTAGAACGAAAAAAGGGTTGGAATACTTTTTCTAAATCTACTTTAGAAATACCAATACCATTATCAACAATGGAACATATGATTTGTTGTTCTTTAGTATACAAATGAACATCTATGGTACCGTTTGAATTAGAATACTTTAACGCATTTGAAATTAAATTGGTGAGAATTATTGACACGAAATGATGATCTGAAATACAATAAAATTCATCTTCAAATTCAGTCGAAATTATAATACCATTGGCTTCTATAAAAGTGGATTGTCTAGCTAAAATGTCGAGAATTAGACCGTTTAAGAATACGGATTCTTTTTTTATAGTTTGCTTCTCATTTTCATATCTTGCCAATAATAATAATTGATCCACTAAATGATTCAACCGATCGACTTCTGACACACAAAAATTGATTTTATCTTCATATTCTTGGGTTCCCCTTGGTTTTCTGATTAATACTTCTAAAGTGCCTTTAATTACAGTTAGTGGAGTGCGTAGTTCATGAGAAGCATCCGAAGTAAATTGTTTTTCGCGCTCAATAGCAGTCTCTAATCGATCTAATAAATTATTAATAGTTTTGGACAAAACATACAATTCATCTTTCGTTTTAGGTAACGGAATTCGGGACTTCAAATTGTCTTTAGTGATTATGTTTGAAGTAGTAATTATCTCACTGATAGGTTGAATGCTACGACCGGTAATGAGTCGTGCGATCCCAAACAAAATAAGCAAAATTGTAGGATAAGCAATTAATAAAACCTCTAATAAGTCATTCAAAACCATATAAGAATTTTCTAATGACATCGCAACCATAAGGTAACCAACAATAGTTTTATCTTGATATATTGGCAGCTGAATTTGACGCAAAGATTTTCCTTCTAATTGGTAATCAAACAAATGGCCGGAAGGAATTTTGGATTGAAATTGTAGATTCCTATTAAGATTAGGTGATTTTTCAACAACTCGTTTATTTTCGTCAATAAACTGAACAAAAACTGGATTAACATCAACCGTATTATGTTCTCTTTCCATCCATTCTTCTGCATGAATAAGACGAAAATTATAATTACTCACAGAAATTTCAGTTAAGTGCTTTTGAGATTCCGATATAATATCATCATTAATATGGCTGTATACATTATAACTTACACTGAAATAGATAACACAAAATACCACTGAAATTAATAAAGCAGTGGTAAATATGTACAGTGAAGCTATTCTATTTTTAAATGAAAGTTGTTGCATACATTAATCATTTGCGATATAGCCCACACCTCGAATAGTTTTAATGTAGTCTTCTTCTTTTTTAAAATTTAATTTTTTTCGAATAGCATTCATAAATACATCAATAACTCCAGTATCATAATCAAAATGAATATCCCATACCTCTTCAATGATTTGTGTTCGTGTACACACTTTGCCTTTATTTTTTATCAAATAACGTAACAACTCAAATTCGCGATGCGTTAAAGTAACTGCCTCATGATTAATAGTAACTTGATGTTTAGATACATCCATTACTATTGGTCCTAAAGTTAACAGCTGTGCCTCTTGACTATTTCGAAAATGTATTTTGATGCGTTCTAATAATTCATCAAAGCTAAATGGTTTTTTTATATAATCATTTGCGCCTGCTCTCAAACCTTCAATAGTCTCAGTTACGGTATCTTTAGCAGTTAAAAAGAGTATTGGACAAGTTTTATTGTATAATCGGAAGGATTTACAAACTTCTAAACCAGTCAGTTTAGGTAACATCCAATCGAGCAAAATTAAGTCGAAACTTTCTTTTGAAAGTACTTGAATTGCTTGTTCACCATCTGTAGCTGTTAGGATATCATATCCTTCTTCTTCTAATCCTTGTTGTAAGAATTGAAGTATCCCAGCTTCGTCTTCTACTATTAATATGCGCATTGATTCAATTCTAATTTTATTTATTGCATGATAAATTTGAAGGCTACTGTAGCAATACTGGCTTTAAGTCGGTCAGTACGATCGTATTGATGGAATCTAAAATCAACATTTTTTAGCCCAAATTGCCATATTTTAGCTGAAGCAAAAATATCGGTATAATTGACTCCAAAACCTATTTGTTTGGTTTCAAAGGTAGCTAAATCTGGATCAGAAGTGTAATATTGTTCCGTAGAAAGGTGTTTTTCATAAGGGGCATAATATTGAGAGGCTGTTTGAGTGTAATACCTAAAGGTTGGAAATACCGTAAATTTATCAGAAATTTTTACTGGTAATTCTATACTTGCTGTTTGTGCATGGATATTCCAATCATCTGAATAATACCTGTAATACGTTCGTAAAACCAAACGCTCACTAATATAATAATTCAATCGTGCACCAATGGGTAATTTGAATCTAGTATCAGGTAAACGTTCTATATCATCTGCTAATTTGAAAACGCCTGAATTGGAACTACTTTCATAATTGGCAATAAATTGAGACTGGCCGATGAAAAAATTAGTCTTGTCAGCAAAATAAATACGATGATATGGGGTTGACAATAAGCCTTGTTGTTGAAGTACATCAAAAAACAAAGAAAGTTGAAGACGTTTAGTTAGAATTTGCGAAAAGCCAAAAGAAGCCGAATACGAATTTCTAGTCGTCAAAGTTAAATCTTTAAATTTAGTTGGTAAATATCTTTCAGTAGCCATAATCCCATTTTCATTATAAACCGTAACACCACTAAAATAACCTTGATTTAAGAAATTAGTACCATATTTTGAATATTCATGGAGTTCCGTTGGATAAATAGGGCGCCATTGGTCTAAGTAGACATTTGCTTTTAAATTAATTTCCGTGTTTTTTTCATTGAATAAAGCAGCAATTCCTCCTCCAAAACCAAAAGAGGTATAATCGTACTCGTTTGAAAAAGCGACATCGGAATTCCATATAAAATTTCTAGAATCACTACTGTGACTATAATTAGCCATAACCGAAACCAATTGATCACTTTTAGATGCGCCTGATGAAGCTTGCCATGGCGAACCGTAAGGCCCTGTTCCAGTTGATGATGAAGCTGCTTTTGTATTTACCTTTTTGTCATCACCATCATCATCATCTCCTCCTCCTGATGCACCAGAATAATTAGAACTACCAGAAGCTCCAGATGAATTAAAGGGATTAATATTACTTGAAGATGCAGAGGAATAAGCTGATATCCCAATATCTACCGTTAATACATCATCATCATTTAAAGGCATTGCCACCGTTATGTTTGAAGCAACATCAGTAAGTTTTTCAGATCCAATTCCACCAGAAACAGATGATTTTGAACCGTCTTGAACATAATAACTAGCTAAAAAATCTACTTCAGTACTCTCTAATACCCTCTTTTTGAAGGTAGGTTGTTTTGTACCTTGTGAATAAACACAAGAGAATAGTATTAAAAATAAAATTGTACTATACTTTTTCATTGATAAAGTCATTATTAGTTGCATCCACAACCTCCTCCCGACTTTCCACCATTGGCACCAGCCGCGGCTTCTCTATACACTTGAAAAGTTGTTTCATATTTTTCAGCCGTTCGGGCAGCCAATTTCATATCAATATCATTGATTTTTTCTTTTTCATACTCTTTAACAACCGTACATGATTGAAATACAAGTAGAATAAACAGAGACAAACACGATTTCTTAATCATAATTTTTAGTTGTATTTTTTAACATCTATTCCTTTTGAAGAATGAATTTTTCCTTTATCATCCACAATAATGCATTCGATTCCTTTTAATTGGTTCACTAAATCCAATCCTACTTCGACACCCAAAACAAAAATTCCAGTAGCCAAAGCATCCGCAATTTCAGTTTGCTTGGCAAATACCGAAACACTAACGACTCCTTGAGCTGGATAACCCGTTCTTGGATCAATAATATGAGAATACCGAATTCCATTGAACATGACATATTTCTCATAATTACCAGAGGTTTCTACTGAACTATTTTCTAATGGAAACGTTGCAAATACTTTATTTTTATTTATTGGATTTACAATACCAACCGTCCATGGTTTTTGATTGCTTTGTTTGCCCCAAGCATTAATATCTCCCGATACATTTACAATTCCGGATACACAACCATTAGCAACTAATTTGTCTTTTACTTTGTCAGCAATATAGCCTTGTCCAATACCGCCAAGACCTAATTTCATTCCTTCTAGTTTTAAAAAAATAGATTGGTCTTTGGGGTTTAAAATGATATTTTTATACCCAATTTTAGCTACCGATTTTTTGATCGCTTCTTCGGTTGGCATCGTTTTCATACTCCCATCAAATTTCCAAATCTTATCCATAGAGGCATATGAAATATCAAATGCACCTTCCGTAATTTCTGAAATCTTAATCGCTCGGGCTACCAATTCATATACTTCTGAATCTACTTTTACAGCTTGTATTCCGGCATTTTTATTTACCATTGAAATTGGGGTGGTTGGAATCCAATCCGAAATTTGATTTTCAATACGTTTGACTTCTGCTATTGCTAAATCAGTAAAATAATTGCCTTCTATCGAATCTTTCGCTACCACAGTAATTTCGAATGGACTGCCTAACATGGAGACTTTTTTCTTGTATTCTGCTTGCGCAAAAGAAGAAAAGCTAACAACTATAAATAAAAAGGAAAGTAATTTTTTCATTTTTTTTCGAATGAGTGAATCAATTGAATGTATTCGGCCGCTGATATATTTTTATATCCTTCAACTCCTAAAACAGTTCCTGTTTTATCTAATAAAAGCACTAATGGAAAATAACCTTCAGCATTGTATTGCGCCGCTAATTTTTTATTACTTTCAGTCAGAGCTGAATCCAATTGATTGACTTTCTTCTTTGGAAAGTCGGCTCTATAAATGACCCATTTGCTTTCAGATTCTTTTTTGAACTCTTCAGATTGCCAAACAGTTTTATCTAGTTTTATACAAGGTGCACACCAATCTGATCCGGAAAAAACCAATACTATATTCTTATTCTCAGCTAATGCTTGATTTTTAGCCTCATCAAAAGAACTTTTCCAATTTTGAGAATAACTTAAAAAGGGAATAAATAAAACGAATAAAACTATTTTTTTCATTTGATATAGTTTAGATTATGAATTAGTTACACAAAAGTAACTCAATATCAAGCATTTTATTTCTAACATAATTGAATTTAAGTCAAACTTAAGTTTCGATTAGTATTTAAGCTTCAATTGGAACAACAGCATTTACTACTGTCAAATTGTTTATTTTTGTCTAAAATTTTATAACCATGTCACTACTAAAAAAACTTTCTCCATTTTATACACTGGCTTTATTCTATATAATCGTAAGTCTTATTTTAAGAGTAGTATTATTATTTCATCCAATTACACAAGCCAGTTTTTCTGGGGTAGATACTCTTAAAATATTTACAATAGGCATGTTATCGGATAGTTTAGTTTTTATTGTTTTAAGTAGTTTATTATGGTTGTATTTACTATTTATATCCAATTCAAAATACCTACAACCAACAGGATATATAGTTTTTGGAGCATTGGTTAGTTTGTTTTTATATGTAGCTTTTGGAAATACCATTCTAAATGAATACGGCGGTGCCTTACCTGAAATTGGAATTGCATTTATTGGTTTAAAAACACTTCTTTTTGGTCTATTACTTTTTCTTCCAAAATACAGACATACTATTCGCTTTTGGTTATTTTCATTTGTGATTTTTCTATACGTAACTTTAATACTTCAAAATGCAATCAGTGAATTTTTCTTTTGGAATGAATTTGGAGTAAAATACAATTTTATCGCAGTGAACTATTTGGTGTATACCAATGAAGTAATTGGTAATATAATGCAGTCCTATCCTGTAATACCCATTTTCACTGCCCTTTTTATCTTATCAGGCACTATTACCTATTTCATTGTAAAACACTCTAAAAATTACTTAGAATCGATCCCAACTTTTGTAGAAAAAATTAAAATTTCAGGATTGTATTTAGTTCTTTTAGGCTTTTCATTAGTGACCGTTCCTTTTTTAGCTGCCAAAGAAAATTCGCAAAACATCTTTACTAATGAATTGCAATCCAATGGAATTTATAAATTCTATTTGGCTTTCATACATAGTGAATTGGATTACTTTAAATTTTACAAAACGATTCCAAGTCATGAAGCCTATGCTATTTTGAAAGAGCAAATACCAGGTATATCAAGTGAATCAACTTCGCGATTTATTAATGGAAAAGGACAAGAAACGCATAAAAATGTGGTATTAATCACTATTGAAAGTTACAGTGCTGATTTTATGAAAGCCTATGGCAACGAAAACAATATTACCCCGTTTTTGGATGAATTGGCCACCCAAAGTTTACAATTCACCAATTTGTACGCCGTGGGCAATCGAACCGTTCGTGGTCTCGAAGCCGTAACACTTTGCTTTCCTCCAACAGCCGGAGAAAGTGTCGTAAAACGAAAAGACAATAAGAACAAATTTTCTACTGGAAATGTATTCAAACAAAAAGGGTATACTGTAAACTACTTGTATGGTGGTGATGCTTTCTTTGATAACATGGAAGATTTCTTCTCTGGAAATGGCTATGGTATAATTGATAAAAAATCATTGAATCCGAGTGAAATTACTTTTGCTAATGTATGGGGAGTTTGTGATGAAGATATGGCAAACAAAGCAATCCAAGTTATGAATGCCGAAGCAAAAACAGGAAAGCCATTCTTTAATCATTGGATGACTGTAAGTAACCATCGACCATTTACGTATCCGAACAATAAAATTGACATTCCGGGTGATGCGAAATCAAGAGATGGCGGAGTAAAATACACCGACTATGCCTTGAAGCAATTCTTTGATATGGCCAAAAAACAATCTTGGTTTAACAACACTATTTTTGTGATTATTGCGGATCATTGTGCTTCTAGTGCAGGTAAAACAGAATTGCCTTTGGACAAATATAGAATTCCGGCTATGGTATATAGTCCTGGATTTATTGCACCTCAAAAGTACAACCAATTAATGTCCCAAATTGATGTAATGCCCACCCTAATGGGCTTATTGAATTTTAGCTATGAAAGTAAGTTTTACGGACAAGATGTTTTAAAATCTGATTACAAACCAAGAGCATTGATTGCTACCTATCAGGATTTAGGTTTGATAAAAGACAATGTTTTGACGATTATATCGCCTAAACAACAGGTCAAACAATTCCAATTGAGCTTGAAACCAAACCAAAAAATGGCTCCTGAATTTCAACTTTATTATGACCAGGTATTATTGAAAAAAGAAAGAACCGACTTAGTCAATGAAACAGTTTCGTATTATCAAACGGCCTCCGACTTATTGAAGAAAAAGAAGTACCAAAACAAATAAAAAAAGGAGCCTTAATGGCTCCTATATATTTTAAATTGATTTGAAATTATAGCTTACCAACTTTAATTTCTTCAATAACTTCAGGATTTAATAAAGTAGTTGTATCTCCAAAATTAGAGAAGTCGCCTTCTGCAATTTTACGCAAGATTCTACGCATGATTTTTCCGGAACGAGTTTTAGGTAAACCGGATACGAATTGAATTTTATCTAATTTCGCGATAGGCCCAATATGGTCTGAAATATGTTGGTTGATTTCTTTGCTCAAATTATCTCTATCTCGGTACTCCCCTGTTTCTTTTAAAATTACATAACCGTACAATGCATTTCCTTTGATATCATGAGGAAAACCAACAATCGCCGATTCAGCTACAGCTGGATGCTCGTTAATAGCGTCTTCAATTGGCGCAGTTCCTAAATTATGTCCAGATACAATAACCACATCATCAACACGACCCGTAATTCTATAATAACCTACTTCGTCACGTAAAGCTCCATCACCGGTAAAATATTTACCTGGGAAAGCACTAAAATAAGTGTCTTTATAACGTTGGTGGTCTCCCCAAATAGTTCTGGCTATTCCAGGCCAAGGAAATTTAATACACAAACTACCTACCACTTGATTACCTTCAATTTCGTTGCGTTTATCATCCATTAGTACGGGTTGTATTCCCGGTAATGGTAGCGTTGCATAAGTGGGTTTAGTTGGGGTTACAAAAGCAATTGGAGAAATTAAAATACCTCCTGTTTCGGTTTGCCACCAAGTATCAACGACGGGACATTTTTTGCCACCTACGTGGTCATTGTACCAATGCCATGCTTCTTCATTGATAGGTTCTCCTACAGATCCAATTACTTTTAACGATTTGAATGGGAATTTTTGTACATAGTCTAAACTCTCTTTAGCCAATGCACGAATAGCAGTTGGCGCTGTATAAAATTGAGTGACTTTGTGTTTTTCGATCACTTCCCAAAAACGACTAAAATCGGGATAGGAAGGAATTCCTTCAAAAATAACTGTTGTCGCTCCATTCAATAAAGGTCCGTACAAAATGTATGAATGACCTGTAATCCAACCTATATCAGCAGTACACCAAAAAATATCATTTTCTTCATAATTAAAAACATTTTTAAAGGTGTAGGCTGTATATACCATATAACCTGCCGTTGTATGGACCATTCCTTTTGGTTTTCCAGTAGATCCTGAGGTATACAAAATAAACAAAGGATCTTCAGCATCCATAATTTCGGCTACATTATTGGTCAACGCTGCATCCAAAAGGGGTTGCAACCATTGGTCGCGTCCTTCTTTCATATTGATAGTAGTATTCGTTCTTTTGGCCACTAATACTGAGTTAACAGTAGGACAATTGACTAATGCATCGTCAATAATACCTTTTAAATCAATCGTTTTATTGCCACGGAAACCACCATCAGATGTGATCACCATTTTACATTCAGAATCATTAATTCTCGAAGCAACTGCTGAGGCAGAAAATCCTGCAAAAACAACGGAGTGAATGGCTCCAATTCTGGCACAAGCTAAAACTGAAACTGCCAATTCAGGTATCATTGGCAAATAAATACAGACGCGATCCCCTTTTTTAATGCCTTGTTCTCTTAAAACATTAGCCATTTTCCCAACGCGTTCGTAGAGTTCATTATAAGTGATATGCAATGCGGGTTCATTAGGATCGTTTGGCTCAAAAATAATCGCTGTTTTTTCACCTCTTTTAGCCAAATGACGATCGATACAATTCTTAACAATATTAACTTTGGCTTCTGTAAACCATTTAATATCGGCATTGTCCATATCAAAGTCAACCACTTTATCCCATTGTTGGTACCAAGTAAAGTTTTCTTCTGCTATTTTTCCCCAAAATTTTCTTGGTTCGCGAATGGATTTATTATAATGTTTAAAGTATTGTTCGAAATTGTCAATTTTGTAGTAACTCATAACTCCTTTATTTTTTATAAAAGTATTAAATCTATTGGAATGAATAAAATATTTAAATTGATTAATTGGGCATACTATTTTAACATTATGCAATATTTATTAGATTATTTAACAATATGGTTAATTATTGATTTATTTATTAATTTGATACAAAACTAAAAAAGCGAGATAGAATAAACTATCTCGCTTTTTACGAACAAAATTTAACAACAATTAATTGTTTGTATTTACAATATACTATTGATTATACAATTTTCTTCATAGCCGTCATCGATTCTCTTAACCATGCTCCCACTTCTTCTACTGGATGGTTACGAATAATGCTGTTCACTTCGATTAATTCTTTATTATCAACTCCATTGCTTCCGTTGTTAAATGGACGACCCACTAAATTAGAAGGCGCATTTTTAACATAGTCTGCAATTAACGGTTTACAAGCGTGATCAAATAAGTAACAACCATACTCTGCTGTATCCGAAATTACACGGTTCATTTCAAATAATTTCTTTCTTGCAATGGTATTAGCAATAAGTGGTGTTTCGTGTAATGATTCGTAGTACGCTGATTCTTCAATGATTCCAGAGTCAGTCATCGCTTCAAAAGCTAATTCCACACCCGCTTTAACCATAGCCACCATTAATACTCCATTGTCATAATACTCTTGTTCCGATATTTCGACATCACCAGCTGGTGTTTTTTCAAAATTTGTTTCTCCAGTTGCTGCTCTCCAAGTCAATAAATTTTTATCATCATTGGCCCAGTCTTCCATCATGGTTTTAGAGAAATGCCCTGAAATAATATCATCCATATGTTTTTGGAACAACGGACGCATAATCTCTTTCAATTCTTCAGCTACATTGAAAGCGGCAATTTTAGCAGGATTTGATAAACGGTCCATCATATTAGTGATACCACCATGTTTCAATCCTTCAGTAATGGTTTCCCATCCGTATTGAATTAATTTTGAAGCATATCCAGCGTCTACTCCTTCAGCTACCATTTTGTCAAAACACAAGATAGAACCTGTTTGCAATAAACCACAAAGGATAGTTTGTTCACCCATTAAATCAGATTTTACTTCAGCAACGAATGAAGAACGCAATACACCTGCTCTATGTCCACCTGTTGCAACTGCATAGGCTTTGGCTTGAGCCAAACCTACTCCATTTGGATCATTTTCTGGGTGAACTGCGATTAAGGTTGGAACACCAAATCCTCTTTTGTATTCTTCACGAACTTCAGAACCTGGACATTTTGGAGCACACATAATAACGGTTAAGTCTTTACGAATTTGCATTCCTTCTTCTACGATATTAAAACCGTGAGAATACGCTAAAGTAGCGCCTTTTTTCATCAAAGGCATGATCGCATTGACAACTGCAGTGTGTTGCTTATCTGGTGTAAGGTTACATACCAAATCAGCCGTTGGGATTAATTCTTCATAGGTTCCCACTTTGAAACCATTATCAGCAGCATTTTTATAAGAAGCTCTTTTTTCTGCAATAGCTTCAGCTCGTAAAGCGTAAGAAATATCTAAACCTGAATCTCTCATGTTCAAACCTTGGTTCAAACCTTGAGCACCACATCCTACGATTACTACTTTTTTACCAGCTAACGCTTGAGTTCCTTCTGCGAATTCAGATTGATCCATGAATTCACAAACTCCTAATTGTTCTAATTGTAATCTTAGTGGTAATGAATTGAAATAATTTGCCATTTTTTCTATTTAATTTATGATTGTAATTCTTCTAATAAACTGGTGATTTCCATTTTTTCTTTGGAAACCGAAATTCTTCCTGAACGCACAAATTGCATAATTCCGAAAGGTTTTAATTTTGCATGTAACTCATCAATTTCCGAACGACGTCCTGTTTTTGAGATTACAAAAAAGTCTCTGGAAACAGTTACTATTTCAGAGTGACTTTCTTTGATGATATTTTGAATTTGTCTTTCGTCAAACAACAAACTCGAATTGATTTTGAAAATAGCACTTTCCAAGAAAATGGTTTCTTCATCAATATGATAGAAGGCTTTGATTACCTCGATTTGTTTTTCGATTTGACCCACAATATTTTTAACCCATTTTTCAGTAGTATCCACAACAATTACAAATCGAGAAACATTTTCGATTTCCGATTCGGATACATTTAAACTTAAAATATTGATATGGCGTTTCAAGAATATCACTGATATTCTATTCAATAAGCCCACATTGTTTTCTGAATATACAGAAATGGTGAATGTTTTATTTTCCATAGTATTAACTTAATCGGATATCAGAAACTGAAGCTCCTGTTGGAATCATTGGGAATACATTATTCTCTTTTTCTACTAAAACTTCTAGGAAATACGATTCCTTTGAAGCCATCATTTCAGCAACTGCTGCATCCAAATCTTCACGTTTTGTTACTTTCTTTGCTTTGATGTAATACCCTTCGGCAATAGCAATAAAATTCGGATTGATCATTTCGGTAGAAGCATAACGTTTGTCAAAAAACAGTTGTTGCCATTGGCGCACCATTCCTAAAAACTCGTTATTCAATACTACAATCTTCACAGGAACTTGCGTTTGAAAAATAGTTCCTAATTCTTGAATAGTCATTTGAAAACCACCGTCACCAATGATAGCAACTACTTCACGATCAGGACGACCCATTTTGGCTCCAATAGCTGCTGGTAATGCAAATCCCATAGTTCCTAATCCTCCAGAAGTAATATTACTTTTGGTCGAATTGAATTTGGAATAACGACAGGTAAACATTTGGTGTTGCCCCACATCCGAAACCATAATTGCATCTCCTTTTGAATGTTTATTGATCATTTCGATGGTTTCTCCCATAGAGATACCATCTTTCTTCGGTTGTAATTCGTCATTAATAACCGCTTCTAGTTCAATATTGTATTTTTCTTTGAATTCGTTGTGCCAAGATTCGTGTGTCTGAGCATCTACCAATGAAAGTATAGCAGCTAAAGTTTCTTTTACATCTCCTAAAACAGCTACATCCGCTTTCACGTTTTTATCTACTTCGGCAGGATCAATTTCAAAATGAATGACTTTGGCTTGTTTCGCATAAGTAGCTAAATTACCCGTAACACGGTCGTCAAAACGCATTCCTAAAGCAATTAAAACATCACATTCATTAGTCAATACATTAGGGCCATAATTTCCATGCATACCTACCATACCCACATTTAAGGGATGATCTGTTGGCATTGCCGAAAGACCTAAAACAGTCCATGCAGCAGGAATTCCTGTTTTTTCTACAAATGCTTTTAATTCGGCTTCCGCTTCGCCAAGAATAATTCCTTGACCAAAAACAATCATCGGTTTTTTGGCTCTATTAATGATTTCAGCAGCCGCTTTAACTTGATCCATTTTCATGGTTGGCTTTGGAACATAACTACGAATGCTAGTACATTTTTTATAACTAAAATCCAATTCGTCAAACTGTGCATTTTTAGTAATGTCAATCAAAACCGGACCTGGACGACCTGATTTAGCGATATAAAAAGCCTTCGCCATGATTTCAGGAATTTCATGTGCTTCTGTAATTTGATAATTCCATTTGGTTACAGGAGTCGAAATACTAATAATGTCTGTTTCTTGAAAGGCATCCGATCCTAACAAATGTTTTCCTACTTGTCCGGTAATACAAACCATTGGTGTAGAATCAATTTGCGCATCGGCTATTCCAGTTACTAAATTGGTAGCTCCTGGTCCAGAAGTAGCGATGGCTACTCCAACTTTTCCAGTTGCTCTAGCAAACCCTTGAGCGGCATGTGTTGCGCCTTGCTCATGACGAACCAAAACATGATGTAATTCGTCTTTGAATTTATATAATTCGTCATAAACCGGCATAATGGCACCACCTGGGTACCCATAAACCAAGTTTACTCCTTCTTCTAATAAGCATCTAATAACAGCTTCTGCACCTGATATTCTCATTTTTTTACTCTATTTGATTATTTAAATAGCTCAGAATAATTTTATTTATCTGTTACACAACCTGTTGAAGCACTTGAAACTGCTCTTGCATATTTTAGTAATACTCCTTGTGTCACTTTCAATGGTGGTTGTACCCAATTGGCTCTTCTTTTTGCCATTTCATCATCGGAAATTTTGACGTCAATGGTGTTTTTAACTGCATCGATCGTTATAATATCTCCATTTTCAATCAAGGCAATAGCTCCGCCTTCGTAGGCTTCTGGAGTTACGTGTCCCACAACAAAACCGTGTGAACCACCAGAGAAACGTCCATCAGTAATCAAAGCAACTGTGCTACCCAAACCAGCTCCCATAATTGCCGATGTTGGTTTCAACATTTCTGACATTCCTGGACCTCCTTTAGGACCACAATAACGAATAACTACCACATTTCCAGGTTTCACTTCTCCAGCTCTAACACCAGTTATAGCAAGTTGTTCATTTTCGTATACAATCGCTGTACCTTCAAAGAACTCGCCTTCTTTACCACTAATTTTAGCCACACAACCTTCAGTGGCAATGTTGCCATAAAGAATTTGAATGTTTCCAGTAGCTTTCAAGGCATTTTTCACTTCGTGAACTACATCTTGCCCGTCTTTCAAACTTGGAACAGAAGCCAGGTTTTCAGCAATTGTTTTTCCAGTTACTGTTAAACAATCACCGTGTAAAAATCCTTCTTGCAATAAATATTTCATTACTGCAGGTACACCTCCTACTTCGTGTAGGTCTTCCATCAAGTATTTTCCACTTGGTTTTAAATCTGCCAATAAAGGTGTTTTATCACTAATATCTTGGAAATCTTTTAATGTCAATTCAATGCCTACAGAATGCGCAATAGCAATTAAGTGCATTACTGCATTGGTAGAACCACCTAAAACAGCCACAATCGTAATAGCATTTTCAAATGCTTTACGCGTCATAATATCTCTAGGTTTGATATCCTTTTCTAATAGTAATTTGATGGCTACACCAGCATCTATACATTCTTGTTTCTTTTCTGGACTTAATGCCGGATTAGAAGAACTGTAAGGCAAACTCATTCCTAAAGCTTCAATGGCTGATGACATCGTATTGGCCGTGTACATTCCTCCACAAGCACCAGCACCTGGACAAGCATTTTGAATAACACCTTTAAAATCTTCGGGAGTAATGGTATTACTGAATTTTTTTCCTAAAGCTTCAAAAGCTGATACAATATTTAACGATTCACCTTTCCATTTTCCAGAATGAATGGAACCACCATAGACCATAATAGAAGGGCGATTGACTCTACCCATAGCCATTAATGAACCTGGCATGTTTTTATCACAACCGGGAACTGCAATCATGGCATCATACCATTGTGCTCCCATTACAGCTTCTATCGAATCTGCAATAATATCTCTGGATACTAATGAAAAACGCATTCCGTCATTTCCATTCGATATTCCATCACTTACTCCAATAGTATTAAAAATCAATCCTACTAAATCCGCTTTCCAAACACCCGCTTTGACATCCTTTGCTAAATCATTTAAGTGCATGTTACAAGTATTTCCATCATAACCCATACTCACAATTCCTACCTGCGCTTTTTTTAGATCATCTTCAGTTAATCCAATTCCGTACAACATGGCTTGAGAAGCAGGTTGTGTTTCGTCTTGCGTGATTGTCTTACTGTATTTATTTAATTCCATTGTTGTTATTCTTATTATTTTGAAGTTCAATAATTAACTTCTGTTTTATTTATTTTTATACTATTGTTGATTGACCGAGTTGAACGAAGTCTTTTTTGAAATACAGATCCCCTTCGTTTAAAATGTAGTTCACTACAAAGTCTCCTACTTCGTTGGTTCCAAATTGCGAGTCTACTTTCAAATCCACGGTGACCACATTACTAACAATAGCTTTCTCCACCGCAGCAATTACTTTTTTGGATTCGGTTACCAAACCAAAATGATCTAATAACAAGGCCACAGAAAGTATGGACGCAATTGGGTTGGCTATATTTTTTCCTTTGGCTTCGGTATAACAGCCGTGTATTGGTTCAAATAACGAATGCTTTTCTCCTATAGAAGCGGATGACATTAACCCAATAGAACCTGAAATCACACTAGCTTCATCGGATAAAATATCACCAAATAAATTATCAGTTAACAGCACATCAAATTGTCTTGGATTGACAATAATTTGCATAGAAGCATTGTCAACATACATGCAATCTAAAGTAACATCTGGGTATTCAGTAGCGATTTTAGTTACTACTTTACGCCATAATCTAGAAGTTTCTAATACATTGGCTTTATCTACCAAAGTCACTTTTTTACGGCGATTTTGAGCTTCTTTGAAAGCCAAATGGGTAATTTTAACAATTTCTTCTTCATTGTATTCACACAAATCAGAAGCATAAGTTCCAGCCTTATTGGTATTCTTTTCTCCAAAATACATTCCGCCATTGAGTTCTCTATACACCACAAAATCAGTCCCTTGAAGCACTTCTTTTTTAATTGGTGATGAATTCATCAACTTAGGATAGGCTTTGATCGGTCTGATATTAGCAAACAAACCCAATTCTTTACGAAGTTGAAGCAAACCTTGTTCCGGGCGTACTTTGGCTTCTGGATTGTTATCATATTTTGGATCACCAATTGCTCCAAACAAAATAGAATCGGTATTTCTACATAAATTCAAGGTCTGTTCAGGAAGTGGTTTCCCCGTTTTTTCGATGGCAATAGCACCAATATACGCATCTTCAAAAACAAATTCGTGATTGTACACCACGCCAATAGCATGCAAAGCTTTCTTAGCTTGCAAGGTTACCTCTGGACCAATTCCGTCTCCTGAAAGTACTGCTATTTTTAAATTCATTGTATACGTTTTTAGAAATTAGGCCTGTAAACATTTACTGGCTTCAACTATTTGGTGAATATCTTCATCAAGTACTTCTTTCTTAATATCGGCAAATTTCAAGAACTCAACATATACGATATCCAATTGCACTTTGGTCAATTCATAGCCCACTTTTTTTGCACGGTAAGCCAAGGCGGCTCTACCACTTCTAGCAGTTAGAATAATAGAAGATTCATTCACTCCTACGTCCAAAGGATCAATAATTTCGTAAGTCGCTCTATTTTTAATTACACCGTCTTGGTGAATTCCAGAACTGTGTGCAAAAGCATTAGCACCCACAATTGCTTTGTTAGGTTGCACCATCATTCCCATACTATCGGAAACCAATCGGCTCATTTCGTTCAATTGTTTTGAATTGACATCTGTATATAAATTCAAATACGGATGTTGTTTGAACACCATTACCACTTCTTCTAAAGCAGTATTACCGGCTCTTTCACCAATACCATTAATCGTACATTCTATTTGACGGGCACCGTTAATAGCACCAGCGATAGAATTGGCAGTAGCCATTCCTAAATCATTATGACAGTGACAAGAAATCGTCACATTGTCAATTCCTTTTACGTTTTCTTTTAGGTATTTAATTTTTGCTCCGTACTCGTCAGGCAAACAATATCCCGTTGTATCTGGGATATTAAGAACAGTAGCGCCCGATTTAATTACTTCTTCGCAAACTTGCGCTAAGAAAGCATTGTCTGTTCTACCCGCATCTTCAGCATAGAATTCTACGTCTTCCACATAGGTTTTAGCATGGGCAACAGCTGCTTTGGCTCGGGCAATAATATCTTCTTTAGTAGTATTTAATTTATGTACAATGTGTGATTCAGAAGTACCAATTCCTGTATGAATACGAGGTCTTTTGGCGTATTGTAATGCTTGTGCAGCTACATCTATGTCATTTTTAACAGCACGAGTTAAACCACAAACTGTGGCATTTTTTACAATTTTACTGATTTCAGAAACAGATAAAAAATCTCCTGGACTTGAGACGGGAAAACCCGCTTCGATAATATCAACACCCATTTCGTCTAAACGACTAGCAATAATAAGCTTTTGAGCAGTATCTAACTTACATCCTGGGACCTGTTCGCCATCTCTTAAAGTCGTGTCAAAAATTTGAACTTTATCTTTATTCATATTCGTTTATTTAATGTAATTTCACATCTTGAAACAAAATTAGATTTTAATAGTTTGTATCAAAAATCATTTTACTTAAATATACTGCTTATAAAGCCTGTAATTACTATATAAGCAATTGATTGTCAATATTTTAAATCTTTATATTTTACAATGGCTAACCATCAAAAAGATTTCTTATTTGTATTAATAAAATCGCTTTCAAAATCAGAGAAACGCCAATTCAAGATTTTTGCAAGCCGTTTGGAGACCAGTTCCAATACAAAATTCATCGAATTGTTCAATATTTTGGACAAATCCGAAGTCTATGATGAGAAACTTATTTTGAAAAGTGGCAGTATCAAAAAAGTACAATTATCCAATTTAAAATCCTATTTATACAAACAAATTTTGGTGAGTATTCGATTGAATATTCCAAGCCAAAATATGCGTTACCAATTGCGTGAACAGATTGATTTTGCTACAATTCTCTACAACAAAGGCTTGTACAAACAGAGTTTAAAAATCTTGGATAAAACCAAACAGCAAGCGCTTGAAAACGACGAAAAACACATGGCCTATGAAATTGTGGAATTCGAAAAACTAATCGAATCACAATACATCACCCGAAGTATTCAAGGTCGTGCTGATGAATTGGCTGTTCAAGCCAAAGAGTTAAACTATCGCAATACTATTTCAAGTAAATTATCCAATTTATCGCTTCAATTGTATGGCATCATGCTTAAAACCGGTTATGTCAAAAGCGATGATGAGTACCAACAGATTGACGATTATTTCAACAAACATATTGCGAAATTTGATGAAGATAAATTCGGTTTCAGAGAGAAATATTGGTACTATAATGCCAACCTTTGGCGCAGTTTCTTAGTCCAAGACTTTTTATCTTGTTACAAATTTGCGCACAAATGGGTGACTCTTTTTTATGATAATCCAAGTATGATATACCTTAATCCCGTATTTTTCTTGAAGGGTAATCATTATTTATTAGAATCCTTGTTCATGTTGAAATACAAGTCTAATTTCAAAAAGTACTTGGTACAACTTGAAGAAACCATTCACGACCCAAAATTCCCAGTAAATGATAATATCGCGTCATTGTCGTTTTTGTATTTATACAATAACAAATTAAATTATCACATTCTTGAAGGGAGTTTTGCCGAAAGTGAATACTTGATTCCGGAAGTTTTATACAAAATGAATCAGCACAGTGAACATTTAGACGAACATCACGAAATGTTGTTTTATTATAAAATTGCCTGCATTTATTTTGGAAACGAAAAATACACCGATTCGGTATTTTATTTGGAAAAAATCATCAACAATAAAAATCTGACCATGCGCGAAGATTTGATGTGCTTTGCTCGACTCTTGTATTTGATTTTACATTACGAATTAGGGAATGATTATTACTTAGAGAATCAATTGAAGAGTACCTATAAATTTCTATTGAAAATGAATGACTTAAATGAAGTTCAAAAAGAAATTATTCGCTTCCTGAAAAATCTGAATTCGATCTATCCTGGAGATATTAAAAAAGAGTTTATTACAATGAAAGAACGCTTTGTCGAGTTAGAAAAAAACACTTATGAAAAACGTGCTTTTTTATATCTTGATATTATTTCATGGCTAGAAAGCAAAATTGAAAATCGGAAAATTGGCGATATCATTCGTGAAAAAGCCCAATTGAGTAACCGCTAATTAACACTATTTAAACAATTAAAAATATTACTTACATTTGTTTTTAGCGTTTACGCTTAAAAAGATATTTAATACATAACCTATGCAAAACATTCCTAGTGTTGACTTGCGTGATTTCCTGTCGGATGATCCGACACGTAAACAAAAATTTGTAAATGAAATCGGAAGAGCCTACGAAGATATTGGCTTCGTAGCATTAAAAGGTCATTTCTTAGACGACCAATTAGTTGAAAATTTATACCGTGAAGTGCGAAATTTCTTTTCGTTACCATTGGAAACCAAATCAAAATATGAAATTCCAGGAATTGGCGGACAACGAGGCTATGTTTCTTTTGGAAAAGAACATGCTAAAGGACGTTCCGCTGGCGATTTAAAAGAATTTTGGCATTTTGGTCAGTTTGTGAGTGTAGATTCAAAATATGCTGCCGAATATCCTAAAAACGTTACCGTTAACGAATTAGCTAATTTCAATTCAACAGGAAAAGAAGCCTATCAAATGCTAGAGAAAACAGGTGTTTATGTATTGAGAGCTTTGGCTATTCACATAGGATTAGACGAATTCTATTTTGATAATTTTATCAAAGAGGGGAACAGTATTTTACGACCAATTCACTACCCTCCTATTACAGATGAACCAAAAGACGGCGCTGTAAGAGCGGCAGCTCACGGCGATATCAATTTGATTACCTTATTGATGGGAGCGCAAGGAAAAGGGCTCCAAGTTCAAAACCACAATGGTGATTGGATTGATGCGATGGCGCAGCCGGATGAATTAATGATTAATGTGGGTGATATGTTATCCCGACATACCAACAATAAACTAAAATCAACCATTCATCAAGTGGTCAATCCACCCAGAGAATTATGGGGAACTTCGAGATATTCCATTCCTTTTTTCATGCATCCGGTGAGTGATATGCCACTGAATTGCTTGGAACAATGCATTGATGAAGCTCATCCAAAACAGTTTGAAGACATTACTGCTGGCGACTACTTGAATGAACGATTAGTAGAATTAGGATTAGTTAAGAAATAATTGAGGGGATGGATTTACAAGATCAATTAAAAAACCTGTTCCCTGACCACCAAATTTCAAACGAACCGGAAGCGATTGAAATTCAGGATCACGAATTATTTGTTCAATCTGAACCTATGATTTGTAAATTCGAAAAACGCAAAGGTAAACCAGCTACCATTATTGCTGGATATGAAGGTGCTGATGAAGATTTTAAAATCTTGGCTAAAGAAATCAAAAGCAAACTTGCAGTTGGCGGAACATTCAAGGATGGTGAGATCATTATCCAAGGGGATTATCGCGATCGTATCATGAAAATGCTTCAAGACAAAGGTTTTAAAACCAAACGTGTAGGTGGATAAGAAAGTATTCAGTGAACAGTAATAATGTTCAGTTAAAAAACAATCATGATACAATCATCAGAATTGATATTAAATCCAGACGGAAGTGTGTATCACTTGAATCTGAAACCTGAAAATATTGCAGCCGATATTATTTTTGTTGGCGATCCAGATCGTGTGGAAAAAATCACACAATTTTTTGACAGCATTGAATTTTCAATTCAGAAAAGAGAGTTTAAAACCCAAACCGGAATCTATAAAGGCAAACGGTTGACGGTGCTTTCTACAGGAATTGGTCCCGATAATATTGACATTGTCTTGAACGAATTAGACGCCCTAGTCAATATTGATTTAACAACGCGACAACCGAAAGAGAATTTGACGTCCTTAAATATAATTCGCATTGGAACTTCAGGAGCAATTCAAGCCGATATTCCAATTGATAGTTTTGT
>JACCDY010969905.1_pt1 | contig 36333 bp, 28 predicted proteins | sample 7446391 | NCBI WGS metagenome assembly JACCDY01 (sample SAMN15323451, study PRJNA562643) | freshwater metagenome | isolation source: river surface water | place: USA:Blue River Watershed | collected 2017-08-18 | reverse complement strand
TTTTCCCCACGGGAACGTTTGTGGCTACATGCTGGCCAAAAATGCTCAACGGTTTCGGGTTTTCTAAAACGCCCTCTTTGATCATGATGCTAGCTCCACCCGGCGCTTTTTCTTCTGCCGGTTGGAATATCAACTTCACTGTGCCCTCAAAATCCTCTTTAATGGATTGTAAAATATGCGCCGTTCCCAACAAGGAAGATGTATGCACATCATGTCCGCAGGCATGCATTATCCCTGGATTTTGCGATTTATAGGGCACATCGTTCGTTTCAATAATGGGTAAGGCATCCATATCAGCCCGTAAAGCCACAACTTTTTTCGCTGGATTTTTTCCTTCTATGATGGCTACAACGCCCGTATTGGCTAGACGGCTGTTTGGGATTCCCCAGGTATTCAATTGGCTTTCTACAAAAGCTTGCGTAGCTGTTTCCTGAAAAGATAATTCCGGATGCATGTGTAAATGGTGGCGATTGCCAACCGTTTCTTGTGCGAGTGAAGTAGATAATGCTTTAATTTTTTCAACCAGGGTTGCCATGTGCCTTTGCTTATTTTTCACAAATCTACTAAAAAGGGCTTGAAATGCCGTTTTTATCTGAATATTCGAGGTTAAATTTTTGTTACAAGTCCTTGTTTATCAGTTGATTATTTTCTGTAACTTTAAAGCATGTGATGGATTTGCGCAGGGATTACCTTTTAAAATTGGATGTCTATGAGTCAGAAAGTTTTAGTCCTTAATCAAGATTACAGTGCCTTAACAATTTGTTCTATGCCCAAAGCTTTTTTGCTAGTTTACCTCAATAAAGCCGAGCTTATTGCTGAATCAAGCACTGAAAGACTCCATTCCATCTCGCAGTCATTTCCTTTTCCTTCCGTCATACGTTTAAATCGCTATGTGTATTTTCCCTATAAAGGGGTTGTATTAACGCGTCAAAATATCTTTAAGCGCGACGGAAATCGTTGTCAATATTGTGGCTCCCCCGATCACCTAACGTTAGATCATGTGATACCCAAATCGCGCCAAGGAAGAACGTCTTGGGACAATTTGACGACTGCATGTAAATATTGTAATTCAAAAAAAGGACATAAAACACCGGAAGAAGCGGGGATGCATTTGGCTCGCCAACCGTTCAAACCTTCCTTCGTTATGTTTTTGCGAAATTTTTCCGGAATTTTGGATAATCAATGGATGCCCTTCATCGGGGCGAAACACGAAAAAATTCAGTAATGATTAAAATTTCATTTATCGGTGCGGGACACGTGGCATGGCATTTGTCGCAAGCGTTGGAAAATGCAGGGAACAGTGTTCAAGAAGTCTTCAGTCGAGATCCAGAGAAAGCACGCGATTTAGTTAGCTATTTGTATAATGCCCGCGTTCAAGAGCATTTGGATTTTTCAGAATCAAGTTCGACCGTTTTTTTTCTTTGTGTACCGGAGTCGGCCTACCCGCAAGTGTTACCTGAATTATTACTGCCCAAATATGCGACTTTGGTGTTGGTGGCAGGAACCGTTTCCTTGACGGAATCCATGATGCAATACGACCCTTTGCGCGAAAGCACAAATCAAGTAGGCGTATTATTTCCCGTACAGCATTTACAAGCTGAGCGGAAGATTAGTTTATCGAATGTACCGATTTGTATTGAAGTTTTAGTCGAAGAAACAGAGGCGACTTTGGTTCATTTGGCCAAAGATATTTCTAAATCCATATATTTAGTGAATGGTGAAGAGCGGAAGAAAATACATTTGGCGATGCTGATGGCGGGCTTATTTACGCAACAACTTTGGCAACAAGCTCAAGCGTTATTGGAATCAATTGAATTAGACAAAAGCTTGATTCAGGGGGTAGTTCAAAATTACGTCCAAGCCTTTTTTGCGAATCAGACCTTACATGCCGATCAGGATATCGCGAAATTAAGTGATTCTCGGGTGGTGTTTGACCAACAAGCCTTCATGATACGTCCTGAAATGCAGGAAATCTATAAGCATATGTTGTCGCTCGTAAAATCCAATCCTATTTAATTAACGGCTTATCCATTTGAATAATCACTTGTTTTTTGCTAAAGCCAATCAGTGTAACATTCCCAGCGTTTGTGGGATAGATATAATATAGGCTGTCGCCTGAGCTGTTTTTTTGAATACTTGCAGGAATATCTTGTTTTTGACTGAGTCCAAAGGCAATGGCGTCTAGCATTTCATTGATTTTGGCATCTTTTACAGATTTTTTAAGCGTTGCTATGCTCCCGGATTGAATGCTTACCTTATTTTTTAAACTTAAGGTGTCAGCAACTTGTCCTTTTGCCAAATTTGCTTGAAGTTCCTGTCCCCAAACATCCACCTGATTCACGATATCTTGTGGCAATACACGCTTGACTTGACGTTCGCGCATTTCTTTTACGGCTGCTGTGGTGTCAATTCGTTTGGAAAAGTCGCAGGCATAAACGGTGAAAGCAAGAAAGATGATTAGGTATTTTTTCATGAGTTTAGGACGAAAGAACAAAGGTATTCATCTTGAGCAGAAAGGGCAATGAATTTAATTGTTATCTTTGCGGAGATTTTTTAACCCCGATTAGACATGCTGGAGCAGCTAGAAGCCATCCGAGAACGATTCATCGAAGTAGAACAACAAATTGCGATGCCGGAAATTGTTTCCGACTTGAAGAAGTTCAAGACCTTGAGTAAGGAGTATAAAGACTTACAAAAGATTGTAGACCAATACGTTGCCTACCAAAACCTTTTGCAATCCATTGAGGAGGCAAAGTCGGTCATCGCAACGGAAAAGGACGAAGATTTTCGCGACATGGCGAAAGCGGAATTAGAAGAATTGGTTCCTGCAGAAAAGGAAATGCAGGAGGTTTTGAAGGAGATGTTGATTCCTAAAGATCCGAACGATTCCAAAGACTGTATCTTGGAGATTCGTGGGGGTACCGGGGGAGATGAGGCCTCCATTTTTGCGGGAGACTTGTTTCGGATGTACCAACGATTTGCGGAAAAGCAGGGTTGGACATTCCAGATTATGGATTACACGGAAGGAACGGCTGGCGGTTATAAAGAGATGATTGTTTCCGTACAAGGAGAGGATGTCTATGGTAAATTGAAATTCGAATCGGGCGTTCATCGTGTTCAACGTGTTCCTGCAACAGAATCTGCCGGTCGTATTCACACTTCGGCTGCGACAGTTGCCGTGATGCCAGAGGCGGATGAGGTGGACGTGCAGATCAATATGAATGACATTCGTAAAGATACATTCTGTTCGTCAGGTGCAGGAGGTCAATCGGTTAATACCACTTATTCAGCGGTTCGTGTAACTCACATTCCATCTGGATTGGTTGTGCAATGTCAAGACGAGCGTTCGCAAATTAAGAACTTTGAAAAAGCAATGACTGTGTTGCGTTCTCGTCTTTATGAAATAGAATTAGCTAAACAGAATGCGGAAATCGCAGGAAGTCGGAAATCCATGGTTGGGTCAGGCGACCGTTCCGATAAAATTCGCACCTACAATTACCCACAAGGACGTGTCACGGACCACCGCATCGGCTTAACGGTTTACAATTTGCCTACCGTGATGGATGGGGAGATTGGGGAGTTTATCGAACAACTACGCATTGCGGAAAATGCGGAGCGTTTGACGGAAGGAGCAGTTTAAGTAAATTCCCTAGGTAATAGCCTGGGGTTATAAATTAGGCTTTCTCCAATTTAAACTCGAATCGAGTTCCTTTGTTTTCCTCAGATTGTACAGAAATCTTGCTGTTATGTGCCTGAACGATGTGTTTGACAATGGATAGTCCTAAACCGGTGCCGCCAGAGTTTTTGGCTCGACTTTTATCTACTCGATAAAACCGTTCGAAGATGCGGTGCAAGTGCTCCTCTGCAATTCCAGGGCCGTTATCCACAACAGAGACCGTATAAGCTTTTTTCTTCTCCGTGATTATAATCTGAACTAGGCCTTTTTCATTGCCATACTTTATCGCATTCACGACCAGGTTCATGATGACTTGAGAAATTCGTTGGGTATCTGCCTTAACCTGAATTTCACCTTTAGGGGCAATGAGTTTAAGTTTGACATCGCGTTTTTTTGCTTTTGCCTCCACTTGCTCAAATATTTCTTCAATCAGTGGTCGCAAATTAATTTTCTTGCGTTCAATCTTAATTGCTCCTGTTTCGATCTGGGATACAGTCAGTAAATCCTGTACTAGACTGTCCAAACCGTCCAAACTTTTCGCGGCCTTTTCCAGAAATTTCATTCGAATTTCGAGGTCCTCATCCGGATTATCCAATAGGGTGTGAACAAAACCTTGTGCAGCAAAAATGGGTGTTTTTAATTCATGTGAAACATCCGCCAAAAATTCTTGTCGGTATTTAGCCGCTTTTTTCAAATCCTGAACTTCTCCCTCTTTGGTTGCCACATATACGTTCAACTCCTTCTTTAATAGTTCGATTGGATTTTCTTTTTCAACGAGTTGTTTTCGCGGTGTTACACTGAAATCCTTCTTTTTGATTTGCTTAATTCGGTCATATAGGGAATTGACTTCTTGAAAAACCAAGTAGTCTAAAGCGAAATAAATCAGGATACCTCCAAATATAAAACAGGTAAGAAACCCGATTGTCATCGTGACTATATCCGAACTCGGAATGAATGATAAAAAAGCCGTCGTAACGATGGCGATAACCAATGCGAGTATGACTGAAAGATATCTGGGCTGTAACATGCTTGAAATTACAGATAAATTTTTAAAATGTTGTACCTTTGCGCTTTGAATAGAACTTATGGAATTAAATCTGCTTTCGGCGATCTCGCCTGTTGATGGTCGTTACCGTCGCCAAACCCAATCACTCGCTCCGTATTTTTCCGAGTTTGGCCTTATCCAATACCGCGTTCGAGTAGAAATTGAGTATTTCATCGCTTTGTGTGAAATTCCTTTAGCTCCTTTAGCAAGTTTCCCCAAAGAACATTATGCAGCGTTACGTGCGATGTACACCAACTTCTCCGAAGCAGACGCGCAATGGATTAAGGAAACGGAAAAAGTAACCAATCACGATGTGAAAGCAGTCGAATACTTCATCAAAGATCGGATGTTGGCATTACCAGGCGATTTAACTCCTTATGTTGAATTCATCCACTTTGGCCTTACTTCTCAAGATATTAATAATACAGCGATTCCGCTTTCCATCGCGGAGGCGCATCGCGATGTGATTTTGCCTGCTTATCAGGCGGTTGTTGCGACGTTGGATGCTTATGCGACCGAATGGAAAGAGATCCCTTTGTTGGCTCATACCCATGGCCAACCGGCATCTCCGACGCGTTTAGGTAAGGAAATTAAGGTTTTTGTTGAGCGATTAAATCGCCAATTAGACTTATTAGCTCAAGTGCCGTTTACGGGTAAATTCGGCGGTGCGACAGGTAATTTCAATGCGCATCAAGTTTCTTTTCCGGAGATTAACTGGCCAAAATTTGCGGCCAACTTGCATGCAAATCTAGGAATTACACGTTCAAAATACACGACTCAAATCGAGCATTACGATAATTTAGCCGCCTATTTTGATGGCTTAAAGCGGTTGGATACGATACTGATTGATTTATCCCGTGATATTTGGCAGTACATTTCGATGGGCTATTTCAAGCAAAAAATCAAAGCAGGTGAAATTGGATCTTCGGCGATGCCGCATAAAGTCAATCCTATTGATTTCGAAAACGCGGAAGGAAATCTCGCGATGGCAAATGCTTTCTTTGAATTCTTGTCGGCAAAATTGCCTATCTCCCGTTTACAGCGTGATTTAACGGATTCGACGGTTCTTCGTAATGTAGGAACGCCTTTGGCCCATGTCGTGATTTCTTTGAATTCCTTGCAACGTGGTTTGGGGAAATTAGAATTGAATAACAGCAAAATCCAACAAGATTTAGAAGATAACTGGGTCGTGATTGCGGAAGCGATTCAAACGGTATTACGTCGTGAAGCATTCCCGAAACCGTATGAGGCGCTGAAAGATTTGACACGTCACCATGGGAAAATAGACCAAGCAGTCTTCCATCATTTCATCGACGGGCTAGCCGTTTCAGATGCCATTAAATCGGAATTGAAATTAATCAGCCCATTCAACTTCGTGGGCCGCGATGAAAACTAAACTGACAACTGCCCACTGATAACTGAACTATGAACCATCGCCTTATGCACATCGCCCTTGTGGTGGCCGACTACGACGAAGCAATTGCTTGGTACACCGAAAAGCTTGGGTTTACTTTGATTGAAGACACCCGATTGAGTGATGTGAAACGCTGGGTACTGGTTCAACCTTCGGGTGAGGGGTCTTGCCAATTGTTATTGGCCAAAGCCGCAACGGAAGAGCAACGTTCTCGCGTGGGCAATCAAACAGGTGGCCGAGTTTTCTTGTTTCTACATACGGATGACTTTGAAAAAGATTATCAAAATTTGCTCAAACACAACATCAAAATTGTCCGGGGTCCGGTGCTTGAAGAATATGGTAAAGTGCTAGTATTCGAGGATTTGTATGGAAATTTATGGGATTTAATCGGCTAAAATTTTGAATTAAGAGATTTCAGTTTACATTTGCATCAAATTAATACCAAGATGACAAAAGCAGCATACAACAAAAACTGGTGGCAAGGCTAATATTTCCTTGAACAGTTTTGCTGTGTGTACATGATATGTTTACGAAAGGCTTGCTGTTCTCAGTAAGCCTTTTTTTAATTTTGTCCCTAGAAAACATGTCTATAATACAAATTCGAACTGCGAGAAAAACCCAATTGGCGGATACCCTTACGCCTATCGGCATTTTCATGAAGATTCGTAAAAACTTCAAGAATTCCGTCATCCTGGAATCAGCCGATTACCACGGCCGGGAACATGGATTTTCTCATATCGCCTTTGATCCGGTTGCTTCATTTGAATTAACCGATTCAAAGGTTTGTCAAAGATTTCCAGATGGATCAGTGGAAAACTTTACGTTAACGAATCGTCGAGATGCTGTTCAAGCCTTGAAAGCTTTCGCGGATCGTTTTGATTTTCAACAAGAAAAAGGGGATTCGCCAATGGCGAATGGCTTGTTTGGCCATATTTCATATGATGCGGTTACGTATTTTGAGGATATCGAGATTCAAGCAAAAAATTCAGAAACAGAAATTCCATCCATTCGCTATTATGTGTATCGTTATGTGGTTGCTGTGAATCATTTCAATAACCAAATGTCGTTTTATGCACATAGTTATGACGGGTCCGAACCTTCTTTTGATACGATTACATATTTGTTGAACATGCCGCATTACGATTCCGAACGATTCGAGCGCGTAGGTGAGGAAGTAAGTAATTTGAATGATGAGCAAGTAAAGGAGATTGTGGAAACGTGCATCAAGCATTGTTTGCGCGGTGATGTATTTCAAATTGTTCCTTCTCGTCGTTTCTCACAAGGTTTCAAAGGGGATGATTTTCAAGTCTATCGTGCTTTGCGTTCCGTAAATCCTTCGCCGTATTTGTTTTACTTTGATTACGAACAATACCATATTTTTGGTGCATCGCCAGAAAAGCAGATTAAAATTGATGGAGATATCGCTGAAATTCATCCAATCGCTGGAACGTTTAGACGCTCAGGGGATGATGCACGGGATGCAGAATTAGCGCAAGAGCTATTAGCAGACCCCAAAGAAACAGCAGAACATGTCATGTTGGTGGATTTAGCGCGGAATGATTTGAGCCGGAGCGCGGATCATGTCAAAGTGGAGACCTTTAAAGAAGTGCAATTTTTCTCCCATGTCATTCACTTGGTATCCAAGGTGACGGGTCGCTTGCAAAAAGGCGTAAATCCTTTGCAATTAGTAGCAGATACTTTTCCTGCAGGAACATTGAGTGGAGCGCCTAAGCACAATGCGATGACGATTATTAATCGGTTAGAGCCAACAAACCGGGCGATTTATGGCGGTGCGATTGGTTTCATGGATTTTAAAGGAAATTTCAATCATGCCATTGCGATTCGGACCTTTTTGAGCAAGGGAAATACCTTATTTTTCCAAGCAGGAATGGGCGTTGTAGCGAAGTCAGTCGTTGCCAGCGAAATGCAAGAAATACATAATAAATTAGCAGCTTTGCGTCGTGCATTGGAAGTTGCGGAGAACTTAGCATAAGAAGACATGAAGAACGTATTGGTTTTAGATAATTATGATTCCTTCGTGTACAATTTGGTATACCTTTTGAAGGAATTAGGTGCGAATGTGGATGTATTTCGCAATGATAAAATTAGCTTAGAAGAAGTGGGCAAATATGACCAAATTCTTCTTTCGCCGGGTCCTGGGATTCCTTCTGAGGCAGGAATTATGATGGATCTGTTGAAAGAATATAAGTCGACAAAAAAGATTTTAGGTGTTTGTCTAGGTCATCAGGCGATCGCCGAGGCCTTTGGGTCTCAATTACAGAATATGGGAGAGGTTTTGCATGGCGTGACTACGGAATGTCAAGTGATTGACCCGACCGAGCGTTTGTTCTTGGATATTCCATCGCGTTTTGAGGTTTGTCGTTACCATTCTTGGACGGTCATCCCTAACTCGATGCCAAAGGATTTGAAGATTACAGCTCAAGATGACAAGGGATATGTGTTGGCGGAAGCACATCAGCTATACGATGTGCGTGGGGTTCAATTTCACCCAGAGGCCTATTTGACCCAACACGGATTACAAATGATTAAAAATTGGTTAAAATAAAATGAAAAAGGTTCTAGAAAGAAGAGTGAGTGGTGAGGCGTTGTCAGAACAAGAGGCGCATGAGGTTTTATTGAAAATCGGGAATGGTGGGGTGAATCCCAGTCAAATTGCCGCATTTTTATCATCCTATTGGTATCATCCGATTCAAGTTCAAGAGTTAAAAGGATTTGTTTCGGCGATGTTGGACTTAGCTGTAACAATTGATTTATCGGAGTTCGATGCCATGGATGTTTGTGGAACGGGCGGAGATGGAAAGGATACGTTTAATATCAGTACAACTTCCTCGTTTGTGATTGTAGGTGCTGGCCAAAAAATTGCAAAGCATGGGAATCATGGGGTTTCGTCATCGGTAGGTTCCTCAACGGTTTTGGAGTTTTTGGGTTTGAAATTCAATAATGATCCTAAAATCTTGAAACGTAAAATGGAAACAGCGGGCATGTGTTTTTTACATGCCCCTTTGTTCCATCCGGCTATGCGGTTTGTAGGTCCGATTCGCAAAGAATTAGGGATGAAAACATTCTTTAATTTGTTGGGACCTTTATTGAACCCCGCCAATGTGAGTAAGCAATTGACAGGTGTTTATTCTCCAGAGGTTTTTGAATTATATTCCGGTTTTTTCAATGATTCTAACAAGAGATTTGGGATTGTTTATGCGGAGGATGGCTATGATGAAATTTCATTGACATCGAATTTCCGTTTAGAGACACGGTCAGGCCGACAAGTTCATGAACCTTCGGAATTAGAATGTGGCTATGTGCAACAATCGGAATTATACGGAGGAGCGAATGTGGAAGAATCTGCGAATATGCTTTATAAGATTTTACAGCGCGAAGGGACAGCTGCTCAAACCAATGCGGTATTGGCGAATGCCGGGGCGGCACTTTGGGTTGCAGAGAAAGCTCCAACCTTAGCGGATGGATTTTTAATGGCCAAAGAGTCATTAGAAAGTGGAAAAGCATTCCAGGTGTTCAAGAAGTTTATCATGGATTAATCGCATCTCGCTATGACTATTTTAGATCAAATCATTGCCACCAAACGAACGGAAGTTGCCACTGCCAAAACGCGCATGTCCATTTCGGCATTAGAAAAGCAAGGCTACTTTGCTCGGGCTTGTCATTCTTTGGCGATGTCTTTGGTTCAGCCAGCTTCTACGGGAATTATTGCGGAATATAAACGAAAGTCACCTTCCAAGGGTATCATTAATGATACGATGGGTGTAGATGATGTTACGCGTGGTTATGTGACGGCAGGAGCGGCTTGCTTGTCGGTGCTGACGGATACGGAATATTTTGGTGGGACCTATGCCGACTTTGATTTAGCGCGTCGGACGAATCCGAATACGCCCATGTTGCGGAAAGACTTTATGGTTGATGAATATCAAATCGTAGAGGCGAAATCGATGGGAGCGGATGTGGTTTTGTTAATTGCTGCGGCATTAAGTCCCGAAGAAATCAAAACCTTAGGGACCTTAGCGCGTTCATTAGGTATGGAAACCTTGTTGGAGGTTCATGACCAAGAAGAATTAGATCGTTCGTTGGGTGATTATATTTCGGTTGTAGGTGTGAACAATCGCAACTTGAAGAATTTTGCCGAGCAAAATGTGGAGGCATCCAAAGTCCTTGCGGACAAGATTCCTGCCCAATTTGTGAAGGTTTCCGAAAGTTGTATTTCAGGGCCTGAAATTATCAAAGAGTTGAAGGCTTATGGATATCGTGGCTTTTTGATCGGGGAGAGTTTTATGAAGACGAGCAATCCCGGTCAGGCATTAACAGATTTCTTAAAGCAATAGGGTATGAAGTGGAAGGTTTGTGGCATGCGGGATTTGAATAATATCGAAGCAGTTGCGGCTTACGAACCGGATTATATGGGCTTTATATGGGTTTCCAAATCGCCTCGTTATGTGGGACAAGATTTTGTTATCCCGGCCTTACCTACTAAGACAAAGGCGGTGGGTGTATTTGTGAATGAGCTCACCCAAAATATCATTGAATTGTCTAAAAAGGCCGGATTTCAAGTTGTGCAATTGCACGGCGATGAGGGGCAGGATGAGATTGATGCCTTGCGTGCTGAGGGGTTGACGGTGATTAAGGCTGTCAGTGTGGCGACGGAGGAAGATGTTGAAGGCTTAGATTTGAAGCCCGACTATTATTTGTTTGATACGAAAAAGGGATCTCAAGTAGGCGGAACAGGGGAGCGATTTGATTGGTCTATTCTAAAGTCCTATGAATTGGATATTCCTTATTTTCTAGCGGGAGGTTTGGATGAGGCGAGTATCGATGAAGCGAAAAAATTGCCAGGGCTGTATGCCTTGGATTTTAATAGTAAATTAGAGTCAAGTCCGGCAATGAAGGATTTGACAAAGGTGAAGTTAATAACTCAAAATATATGAACCATTCATTTCAAGTTGACGAGCGTGGATACTACGGGGATTTTGGCGGCGCCTTTATTCCGGAAATGCTGTATCCCAATGTAGAAGAATTGCGCAGTCGCTATTTGGATATCATCGCGGATCCTTCCTTTCAGGAGGAGTTTCACGCTTTGTTAAAAGATTACGTGGGCCGACCGACCCCCTTATTTAAGGCAGAGCGCTTATCGGCGAAATACAATACCCATATTTACTTGAAACGGGAGGATCTTTGCCACACGGGTGCGCACAAAGTGAACAATACGATTGGGCAGATTTTGGTTGCGAAGCGTTTGGGGAAAAATAAGATCGTAGCGGAGACGGGTGCGGGGCAGCATGGCGTAGCGACGGCAACGGTTTGTGCTTTGATGGGGATGGAATGTATTGTGTACATGGGGGCGATTGATATCGAACGTCAAGCTCCTAATGTGGCGCGTATGCGTATGTTGGGCGCGACAGTCGTTGCGGCGCAGTCGGGCTCAAAGACGCTGAAAGATGCGACGAATGAGGCGATGCGTCACTGGATTAATAACCCCGTGGATACGCATTATATCATCGGTTCGGTAGTAGGGCCACATCCTTATCCGGATATGGTTGCTCGATTCCAGTCGGTGATTTCCGAAGAAATGCGTAGCCAATTGCAGGAAAAAGAAGGTCGGGATTATCCGGATTATGTGATTGCTTGTGTGGGTGGTGGTTCGAATGCGGCGGGAGCTTTTTATCATTTCTTGGATGAACCTCGGACGCAATTAATTGCTGCCGAGGCGGCGGGTCAGGGAGTTAGTACAGGTCATTCAGCGGCGACAACTTTTCTAGGAAAGCCGGGTGTTTTGCACGGCAGCAAGAGTTTATTGATGCAGACAGAAGATGGTCAGGTAATTGAGCCTTATTCGATTTCGGCAGGTTTGGATTATCCGGGCATTGGGCCGATGCATGCGCATTTGTTTAAGTCGGGCCGCGCAAAATTCTATGATATCACGGACGAGGAGGCTTTGGAAGCGGCTTTGGAATGCTCGATGTTGGAAGGAATTATTCCTGCTTTGGAATCAGCCCACGCGCTTGCGGTCTTTGGTAAATTAAACGCCAAGCCGAATGAAGTAGTCGTGGTGAATTTGTCGGGAAGAGGAGATAAAGACTTATCGACGTATCAGCAACGTTTAAAATTGAATGACTAGGATGAATCGGATTACGAAATTATTTGCGGAGGCGACGGAGCCTATTTTGAATGTGTATGCGACGGCAGGTTACCCGAATTTCGGGGATACGATGACCGTGTTGAATGCCTTGCAAGCGGGTGGCGTGGATATCATTGAGATTGGGATGCCTTATTCGGATCCTGTGGCGGATGGGGAGACGATTCAACAATCTAATCAGGTTTCATTGGATCAAGGCATGACGGTTGCGCATTTATTTGAGCAATTAAAAGATATGCGTCAAACAGTTTCTGTACCTGTTTTATTGATGGGTTATATCAATCCCGTGTTACAATATGGGGTGGAGGCGTTTTGTCAAAAATGTGCGGAAGTGGGGGTAGACGGGTTGATTTTGCCGGATTTGCCGATGGCTGAATATGAGTCGGAATACCAAGCGATTTTCGAACAATACGATTTGTATAACATCTTTTTGATCACGCCGCAGACAACGGATGCGCGCATTGCTCAAATAGATGCGATAAGCAAAGGTTTTATTTACATGGTTTCTTCAGCGAGTACGACGGGAGCGAAGACGGGAATTTCGAGTGATCAAGAGACTTATTTCAAGCGGATTGAGGGAATGAATTTGAAGAACCCTCGCTTGATAGGTTTTGGAATTTCGGATCGAGCAAGTTTCTTGAAAGCTTCGGAATCGGCGGCTGGAGCGATTATTGGTAGCGCTTTTGTGAAGTTATTGGGACAAGCAAAAGATCTTCACAATGAGATTGTTGGCTTTGTTCAATCCATTAAAGGTAAAAAGTAAACAATTGTTTTTGGAAAGAAATATTTTTCCTATCTTTGCAACCCAATCAGCAATTTTATGTACGAAGTGACCGCTGGGTGCTGATATCACACAAAATAAAATTCAGATGAGTGATTTAATTAAATTTGTAGAAGCAGAAAATGCAACGCGTAGAGCTGAGCATCCAGAATTTGCAGCTGGAGACACAATCAATGTACACGTGAAAATCCGTGAGGGTAACAAGGAGCGTATTCAGGTTTTCCAAGGATTAGTAATCCAACGTAAGAATTCAGGTGCTGGTGAGTCTTTCACTGTACGTAAGGTATCTAACGGAATTGGTGTTGAGCGTATCTTCCCAATCTTGTCACCAAACATCGATAAAATCGAAGTATTGCGTCGTGGTAAAGTGCGTCGTGCACGTTTATTCTACATGCGTGGTAAGCAAGGAAAAGCTGCTCGTGTTAAAGAGAAGAAAAAATAGGTTTGAGATTTTTTTATATAAGAGAAAGCTGTTCAGAAATGGACAGCTTTTTTTGTGTTTAATATTCAGTATGTTTGGGCTGAGTCTGACTTTTAAGCATAGTTTAAACCTATTCAATTATGAGATCGAGTTCCTCTAACCGTCGGAAGTTTCTTCAAGACGCGAGTTTATTAAGTGGTTTGGCATTTATGCCTACGATTAAAGACGCTACGGCCTTTTTTGTTAAACCATCTGCCGAAAAAATCTTGGCACCGCGGTTGCGTTTTGGCGTTGTGGGCATTAACCATGGTCATATTTATTCCATGGCGAATTCCATCATACGTGGAGGTGGAGAGTTTGTTTCTTATTATGCCAAAGAGCCGGATTTAATTAAAGATTTTGCGAAGCGTTATCCGCAGGCCAAATTGGTAAAAAGTGAAGCGGAGGTTTTGGAGGACCCAACGATCAAGCTAGTTTTGAGTTCGATTACCCCGCATGAGCGTGCGCCTTTGGGAATTCGAGTGATGCAGCATGGAAAGGACTATATGGTGGATAAGCCTGGGATTATAAGCCTTGAACAATTGGCAGAGGTGCGGAAGGTTCAAAAGGAAACGAACCGAATTTACTCGATTTCATTTAGTGAGCGTTTTGAAAATAAGGCGACGGAATTGGCAAGCCAATTGGTTGCGCAAGGAAAAATAGGCAAGGTGATGCAGACCTTAGGAACGGGGCCACATCGGATGAGTGTAAATTCCCGTCCCGATTGGTTTTTTGATACCAAATATTATGGGGGAATCATCACCGATATTGCGTCGCATCAAGTAGACCAATTTTTGCATTTTACGGGATCAACACAAGGTGAGGTTGTAGCCTCACAAATCGCGAATCACCACCATCCGCAGTATCCGAAATTCCAAGATTTTGGGGATTTGATGTTACGCAGCAATAAAGGTTCTGGCTATATACGTGTGGATTGGTTCACGCCGGATGGTTTGAATACTTGGGGAGATGGCCGTTTGACGATTTTGGGGACGGATGGTTACATCGAGGTGCGTAAGAATACGGACATTGCGTCGCCACATGGAACCGGAAGTCACTTGTACATTGTAAATAATAAAGAGGCTTTATACATCGATTGCAAGGATGTTAATTTGCCGCATGGCGAGTTGTTGGTCAACGATGTCTTGAATCGTACTGAAACGGCGATGACGCAGGCGCATTGCTTCCTTGCCACGGAATTGGCTTTAATTGCGCAGAAAAATGCAACCAACATATCCATCAAAGCATGAAACGGAGAAATTTCATTAACAACCTAGCGATAGGTGCCGTGGGGACATTGGGTTTCCCTACAATTGTTCCAGCCCATGTGTTGGGCGGCAAAGATGCACCGAGTAATAAGATAAATATTGGTCAAATTGGTTGTGGGCGGATTGCCCGGACGCATGATTTGCCAGGAACTTGGAAGTATGAAAAGGCGCGCATTATGGCTGTCTGTGATTTGGATCGCCATCGGACGGAGGAGACAAAACAATTAGTCGAAGAGTACTACACGAAGAAGACAGGTCAATCGAATTACATCGATGTGAAGATGTACGATGATTACCGGGAGATGTTGTTGAACAAGGATATCGATGCCGTGATGATTAGTACACCCGACTTTTGGCATGCGCAACCAGCGATGGAAGCGGCATTGGCGGGGAAGGATATTTATTTACAAAAACCTACATCGTTGACGATTCATGAAGGGCGTCAATTGGCTGAGGTAATTAAAAAAACAGGTCGAATCTTGCAGGTAGGAACACAGCAGCGCTCTACATCACAATTTCGCATCGCAGCGGAATTAGTTCGCAACGGTCGGATAGGGAAATTGCATACCGTGAAAGTAGGTTTACCCGGAGATCCTTCAGGACCAACTGCTCCTGCGATGCCTATACCAAAAGGTTTTAATTATGATATGTGGCTGGGTTCTACGCCTAATATGCCTTATACGGAGATCGCGGTGCACCCGCAAAAAGGCTATGACCGACCGGGTTGGTTGCGCATGGAGCAATTCGGTGCGGGTATGATCACCGGTTGGGGACAGCACCATTACGATTCTGCGGCATGGGGAATGGATACGGAGTATAAGGGGCCTATTTCCGTGGAGGCAGTGGCGGAGTTTCCTAAATCAGGTTTATGGAACGTGCATGGAGATTTTATGGCCAAAGCAGAGTATGCGAATGGTATAACGATGTACACTTCAGGTGGCTATCCAAATGGAATTCGTTTCGAAGGTTCTGAAGGATGGATTTTTGTTTCGAGGGGCGAATATACGGCGACGGCGAGTGACCCTACGGCAAAGGTGAAAGCCAAAGCTTTAGATGCATCGGATCCAAAGATTTTGGAATCGGTGATAGGTCCAAACGAATTGCATTTGTATCATTCCGATGACCAACATGGCAACTGGTTGGATTGTATTGAATCTCGCAAGGAGCCTATTTCGCCGATTGAGATGGGACATCGGGCATGTACGGTTTGCTTGATTACGCATATTGCGATGAAGGTGCCTGGAAAATTACATTGGGATCCTTCGAAAGAGCATTTCGTGAATAATTCCGAGGCAAATAGCTGGTTGCGTCGTTCGCAGCGTGCACCTTATGGAACAGACCGGGTAAAGGTTTAGATTTTTTCGACCTTGCGTACGTTCTGATTGATGGTGTCAGACTCCACGACACCATCGCGTAAACGGATGATGCGGTGGGCATATTGGGCAATATCGTCTTCGTGGGTAACCATGACGATGGTATTGCCTTTTTTATGTAATTGATCGAAGAGATCCATGATTTCGTAGGACGTTTTGGTATCCAAGTTACCCGTAGGCTCATCGGCTAATAGGATTGATGGATCGTTCACCAAAGCGCGCGCAACAGCGACACGCTGTCTTTGGCCTCCTGAGAGCTCGTTGGGTTTATGAAGGGCACGATTGTCCAGGCCAACACCTTTAAGCGCTTCCATGGCGATTCTCGTGCGTTCTGATTTGGAATAGCCCGCATAGATTAAAGGAAGTGCAACGTTTTCTAAGGCAGATTGTCTCGGAAGTAGGTTGAACGTTTGGAAAACGAAACCAATTTCTTTGTTTCGCACGGAGGCTAATTCATTTTCAGACATGGTCGAAACGTCTTGGCCGTTTAAGATATAGGTACCGGTGCTGGGTGTATCCAGGCAGCCGACGATGTTCATGAGGGTTGATTTTCCTGATCCGGAAGGGCCCATGAAAGCAACATATTCCCCTTTATTTACCGAGATAGTGACGTCTTTGAGTGCATCAATAATCTCTTCTCCCATCACGTAGCGTTTGGAAATATGTTTGGTCTCGATAATTTTTGTCATGGTATCAGAAAAATTCGAATCAAAAATACATGCTTCTGTTGATAATCTGGGAACTTTTCGACGAAAGATATTTTGTGGGGATGAAGCGGTTATAGGAAGGATAAGAGGTTTTACTTAGTTTTGTCGCTATGAAATACATCCCTGCGCTGGACGGAGTTCGTGCACTAGCGATTTTATTGGTATTGGTTTATCATTGGTTTCCGGAAGGTCAGGGGATTAATGTGATGCCAAATGGTCCAATTGGGGTGACGCTGTTTTTTGTGTTAAGTGGCTTTTTGATTTCCAATATCTTGATGAAGCTGCAGAGTTTAGGCACGTTTGCTCGGTCGTTTAAGAATTTTGTGGTTCGTCGGGCACTCCGGATTTTCCCCATTTATTTTCTGCTTTTAGGTTTGCTGTATGTGTTGAAGCGTTTTTCGATTGTGTTACATACGGATTTTTATGAGCACCCTGGGTATTATTGGGCGTATTTAGTGAATTATTGGATTGAGTTGCATGGCAATTGGTCGGATGCCTTATCGCCTTATTGGTCTTTGGCAGTAGAGGAGCAGTTTTATTTGCTCTGGCCGCTTTTTATGCTGTTGTTCGCGACGCGTTTTCGTGCCTATTTCTTGTGGTTTACGGTTGGTTTTGGGATCGTATTTCGCTATTTCGCTGTGCATGTGGATGGAGGACAGGGGGTGAGTATGTTATCCTGTGTAGATACCTTTGCCTGGGGAGCTTTGTTGGCCCATTACCTGCGCGCTGGCCATTCAGCAGTTATGGGTTTATGGATTAAGCGTTTGATTATCCCGGTGGTATTTTGTTTTTTAATGTTGTGTTTAAAACATACGGATGCGGATTTAATTCGCCAATTGTTGTTTAGGACATTTACTTCGATGGTTTCGTTAGCGATATTGTTTTACGCGATGCAGCCAGGATTGTGGGCGCGCGTTTTATCCATTCAACCGTTGCGTGTGATCGGCCAAATGTCTTATGGACTCTATTTGTATCACATGGTGGTGCCGGATTTGTTTTTCCAGCTTGTTGGCCGAATAGGGATTTCAATTCCTGAATTGCCGTATAATATCGTACCTATGGGTGTGCTCAGTATATCAGCTTATTTATCGTATCGGTTGATTGAATTGCCGATACAGTCATTGAAGCGCTATTTTGTAGCCTAAAATTATCAGTTTTCTGGGACGAATTGCAACTGGCTTTATGTAGCTTTGAGCGGTAACGCTGCCGGGGTCGCAGACCCCGGCAGCGTTTAGCTTATTTGTTTATTTATCCAATCAATTGGTGTCATTCCTTTTTCATCTTTGAAAGCGATGTAAAATGTTGATTTGTTTTTAAATCCTGATTGCATGGCTATCCCTTCAATAGATAATGATAAATGCGCGTTTTGGGCCATAAGTTCAATCGCATGTTCAATTCGCAATTGATTTCTTAGCCTAGGAAAGGGAACTTTTAATACCTTATTAAAGAAATATGTAACACGTGCTTGAGGTATATCAAGCGATTTAGATATTTCGTGAATTGAAAGAAGCGGATTTAAATACTGTTGCTCATCTTTCAGGAACGTCATGATTCTTGTAAGATCTTCATCTATTTGGGGAGTCTCGGGTTTATCTATATCACAGTTCTTATCTAAATATTTTGATAAAAATAAATCCCATTTACTTGTTTGGTTAGCATTTACTTGATTTGCATACAACCAATTTGGGAAGAAAAGTATTAATATCGGAGTTAATAGCGTGAAAATTGATAAATATCGTAGAGGTGGGAATGACTTTACTGTAATGACCCCATTCAAAAAATAATTTGAATTTGAATAGACAAAAGTATATACAATTAAGCTAGGTAGATAGGTTAAAAGTGCAATGGTGCCTAAAATTCCCAAAAAATTATTTATTCTCTTTTTAATTATTTTACTCGTAGACTTTCTTGCCTTAATTAAAATGAATATGCAATAAAAAAAGAATACACTATTTATAATTAGAATAGAATATTGAAAGAATTGGATGGGAATCCATCTGCTTGCATGTGCAAAAAAGTCATTGTCTACATCAGTTGCATTCGCTAATCTGAAAAATGCAATTTTCTCTGAAATGGGAATTTGGAAGTAGGGTTGTAACGAAACAATTGACGCCAAAAAGGGTAAAATGAAAACCCAAATCCATCTGTCCACATAGAAATGATTTAGAATTATACTTTTTGTGTAGTAATAAAGTGCGGGTGCCATTAGCAAGGCGAATGGTATGTTATGGATATACAAATAGGCCAATAATTCCGGATCTGTACCACTTTCCAATAGTAAATAGATTAAAGAGCGCTGGCCAATTGAAATGAAAACGTAAACGAATAATATGATTGATTTGTTGTTGTTCCAATGATAAAGGATTAACAAAAAACAAATAATCAGTGTCAAAATAAAGGCAGTATAAATCATAAATTTTTAGAACAGCTAACTATAGGTGCCTTTTGCGCAAAAGGTACATTAAAAGTAGTATGAAAAAATTAATATTAAACCCTAGGCTGTAGGCCTAGTCGTTTAATTAAATTTTTTTTAAACTAATAACAGAGAAATTGAAGGCTGATAGCTCAGCTTAATTACCTTGTTTTGTTTGTGGAATTCGTCAGATCAAACCGGTTCCTTATCTCATATGAAATTGAATTTTCGTTTATTTTTTGTTTTAATATTTATATTGTCTAGCAGGAATGTCTTCGCCCAACAAGTTAAATTGAGTCAAGGGATTGCAATAACTAACTTTGATTACGTTAATAATGATGGGCAATTAATTGAGGGGTTGAAATCAGGCTCAGGTTTATCTTTTCAAGTGTCCTTTCACAAATCAAGTATCGTGGACTCAACTAAATACTTGATTAATCAAAAGCCATTCGATATTTTCTTGGCTCAGCACCGCCGGGTAGCTCATTTATTAAGTTGGGTAAATTATGATCTAGGGATTTCATTTATTCAAATGAATGCAGTGGGAGATATTCAACAAAATGTTTTCTCATATCAAACGGATTTTCTGGGGGTTCAAGGAAAGTTAGGAATTCGTATTCCACTGCCGTTCAAGACATCAGTCAATTTACAAGGGATTGCCAGTGTGAACAAAATTGTTCACGGTAATCAGTTTTTGATAAATCGATACATTGATTTATCTCTTGATCCTCAGTTTTCAGGCGTAAAGCTTATGTTGGGATTTGGAGCTGAGGTTGAGAAGCGATTCTCAGATAAATTGGCAGGTTTTGTAAGTTATCAATATCAGCAAACATTTTTACCTACAACAATGGGGGAATCAACTTTGAATTTTAAACCGAACACGGGTTCCGTCGGGATACGTTTTTTGATCTAGAGATATGCGATTTATCGTCCTATTGATTTTGATGTTTATCCAACTCTGTTGCATGGGTCAATACATTCAATCTGCGACATTGGCTGCAGGAGGGAGTATGGGTGGTAATAATGGGAAATATTACCTTTCTCATGTTGTAAGCCAATCAAGTATAGTAGCTGGTACTGCTAGAAATGGATCCGTTGTAATTCGTCAAGGGTTTAAGCAACCATTTTCTCGTCGTACAAATCAAACATCTGAATCAGTCTTATTATATTCAGCTGAGCCTAATCCTCAATTCGAAGTTGAAATTTTTCCTAATCCATTTTTCGATCAATTTAATCTTCGTTTTTCTCGTGAATCACGCACTCCCACACGCCTGACACTATACGATGCATCATCAAATTTAATTTGGGAAGGCTTATTTCCTGCTGAAATTACAGAAATTCCACTTCGTGGTTTTACTGAAATGCGTGCTGGGAAATATCTATTACAAATTTTTCAACATGGACAACCGATCACTAAAACAATCATCAAAGAGGGTCAGCCATAAATTAATTGTATGAATAAGATTATTACTTCTATCATTTTGTTTTTTGGTGTAATCTTGACTGTTTATGCTCAAGTACCCCGAAAGTCATTGAACTATCAAGCGGTTATTTTAGATCCTAAAGTAATTGATATTCCAGGCGCTCAAATTTCGGGTCAGGCTCTATCGAAAGGGGCTGTATGTTTGCGTTTTTCAATTTTGGGGAATAGCGGTCAATTGGAATATGAAGAATATCAAAAAACGACGACGGATGAATTTGGATTGGTTAATCTATCCATTGGTGCTGGTCAAACGAACTTGAGTTCGCAAAGTATAAATGGAGCTGCTCAATATGATTCATTCGAAAGTATTGTTTGGAATTCAAAATTAAAAAGTTTACAAGTTGGGGTGAGTTATGATGGCTGTCAAAGTTTTAAGCAAGTCAGTACTCAATCGTTGACCTTTACTCCATATGCACTATATGCAGATGCAGTAGAATATAAAAATGTAATAAATGCTCCTACCAAACTTTCGCAATTCAATAATGATTCTGGGTTTTTGGTTCCGAATGACCTGAATCCGTTGAAAATAGATTTGGCAACCATGAATCAAACTTTTCGGCAGGCAAAACAACAAACGGACTCCACGTTATTGGTCATGAATCAGAGTATTAGTTCTACTGAAAACATGATTACAGAACATACACAATCTATTACAGACATAAATACGTTATTGGAGAACCATCAATTGCAAATTTATGATAACAAAAATCAAATTAATTCTGCCGTAAATAATTTGGGAGGATTACAAAATCAATTAAATCAAACGGTTTCTACGGTAAGTAATCTTTCAGGATCATATGAAGTTTTGCAAAACAAGTCTTCATCTCCTGAATTGGGAGGGGCAAATCCATCAGATATATTATATCCAACGCAGCGAGCTACGAAAACGTATGTTGATAATACAATATATGAAGCTGTTGGTACTGGCGTTCCAAATGCTACAACATTGGCTGCTGGTAAAATTAGATTGGCAGGTGACTTGAGTGGAACCTCTCAATTGCCAACTGTACCTGGGCTTGTGTTGAAAGAGAATGTAAACAACAAGTCGACAAGTGTTCAAGCTGATGGATCTTCAGATGTCAGATATCCATCTGTCAAAGCAGTTAAGGATTATGTTGATCAAGCCACATTGGGTGTTGCTTTGGCGACAACCGTTTCTGGTAAGGCAGATATTGCATCTCCTACATTTACAGGGATTCCAAGTGCTCCAACGGCAGCAGGAGGTACTAACACCACGCAAATTGCTACAACCGCTTTTGTTCAAGGAGCAATTGCCTCAGCGACTGTGAATGATGCAACCGCTAGTTCTAAGGGTATATTACAGTTAACAGGTGATTTGGGAGGTACCGCTGCAAGTCCCTCTGTTAATAAAATTCAAGGAATTTCTGTTAGTGGCATTTCCCCAACTACAGGTCAAGTTTTGACATACAACGGTTCAATTTGGGTGCCTACGAGTCCATCCAGCGTTCGTTCAGTCCGCCAACAAGTTCGTGCGAGTGCTGCACAAACAAGTTTTACGTTGTCTCAGACACCAAGCGCCAATTGCCAAGTATATATGTATATTAACGGAATTCGTACGAATAATGACGCATATAGTTGGTCTGGAACGACCTTAACATATGTTCCTGCAAGTAACAATAATTATACCTTGACATTGAATGATCGGGTTCAATTTGATTTTATGTATTAATCGTAAGTCCATGAACCAATCGATTTTCAAACTCATTTTAATAAGTTTCTTTCTGTTGATTGAAACTTTTCTATATGCCCAAAATACACTCGACAAAATTGGATTAACGAGTAGCACATTGCCCAAGTTAGCTTATTCGCTTCGTCAATTGAGTTCATCTTATAGTGGTCCGCTAGTTCGCGTACAAACAGGGACTGCTTATTATGATGTTTATCCGGACGCAAGTTCAGGGCTTATCTCCTTAGATTCCAAAATTTCATTATCCGTTGCAAATAGTTCATCTGCAAGCGCTGCTACGTCAAATTCATTGTCAAGTATTGTGACCAGTGGGGTAACCAATTTGAACGTTGTTATATGGTATGATCAAAGTGGAAACGCCATCGATGTAAAAACATCATCAGTCAATGCCCCCAAATTAATGGAAGGGGGAAATTTCAAGATGTTAAATGGGAAACCAACTATTTATTTTGCTGGTGTAAGTGCGAACTCCGACTTTCTTCGATCCTCGACGACAATGAATTTTGCAACATTTAGTTCGGCTACTTATAGTATTGTAGTTCAAAATGTGGCAAGTACTTACAGTATTTCAGGAATTGTAAACACGGGTTCAGGAGGTGCTTGGGGATTCGCTTATTCTACCGTATCACCTTACGGTTATTATGTGGATGGGTCTGGTTGTATGAATGCCACGACGGGAGAACTTAGTACAAGTCCTAAATTTTTCACGGCAATAACTAATCAAAACGTTAGTTCATACATTTATGAGAATGGATATCTAAAAGCTTCTAAGACAACGAGCAATTGTAATTTTACTCCTACAACATCCTATGTTACTATCGGTCAACGTGATGGTGGAACGAGAAAGTTTGATGGTAATATGTCGGAAATCATACTTTTCCCAAAGAGTATTTCCACTTCCGAACAAAATACAATTGAAACAAGCCAAAGGGATACATATTTTGCCCCCTCTGTCAGTATTAGCTCGACAGCAAGTAACAATACCATTTGCGCGGGTACATCCGTGACTTTTACTGCTACTACGTTCAATGCAACGAATCCTACATTTCAATGGAAGAAAAATGGAGCGATTATACCGGGAGAGACGGCTACAACCTATACAACGACAAATTTAGCAAACAATGATGTAATTACGGTCGAGATGTATCATGATGCAGCAAATTTGACATCGAATTTAGTTAGTGATGCAAGCTTATTGCTCAAATTGGATGCTACTGACCCTACAAGTTATTCTGGAACAGGTACAACATGGTCAGATTTAAGTGGACTGAACAATCATGCTACGTTAAATAGTCATCAATCATTTAATGCAAGCGGAAGCATTCAATTTGATGGGACGAATAATCCCGTGGTGATGCCATTGGTTACCAACGCCATTTCAAATGTAACGATGCAATGTTGGGTATATTTGGATGCGAATACCGTTGGGCCATTCATGAAAAATGGAATTTCAGGGGGGTATTCATTTGGTACTGGGCCTGGCGGAAATAGTTTTGGTCTAGGAAATAAGGCAACAATGTTACTAAATGCTGTAGCTTGGCAACCTTTAGCTATTACGATGGGATACGGTTGGAAGCTTGTCACCATGACAATTTCAGGGACTACAGAATCCTTGTATGTGAATGATGTATTAATTGGTACTCGGACAGGTACTCCATCTGCTCCTGCAACAGGCACGTATTTGGGATCTACGGTGAATGATAACTCGGGTTCTAATTTTTTTAACAGTAAGATGGCTGGCGCATTTATGTATAGTAAAGCACTTACGATGTCAGAAATTGCTCAAAATTATTATTCAGGCCGGTATAAATTAAGCCCAGCAACAGCCGTTTCAAATTCCATAAATCTGCGAGTTAATGCGGCGGCAAGCGCTAGTCTAAGTTCTGCAAATGGGACAGATTCTCAGTCGATTTGTATAAATTCAGCGTTAACCTCAATTGTCTATACCACATCAAATGTGAGTGCGGCAACCTTTAGTGGTTTACCCAGCGGTGTTACAGGGACATTTGCTAATAATACCGTAACAGTATCAGGTACACCTAGTGTTTCGGGTTTGTTTAGTTATTCTGTCAATTTAACTTCAGCATGTGGTGGAGTCGTTTCATTGACTGGTTCGATCAATGTATCCGCAATAAATACAATATCTTTATTGTCGAGTGTAGGTTCAACTAACCAGACGCTGTGTTTATCGTCAGCTATAAGTCCTATTCAATATGTTAGGACAGGTGCTACAGGTGCAAGCATTTCGGGCTTGCCTACAGGCATTTCTGCTGTTTGGTCAAACGATACACTTTCAATCTCAGGAACACCTAATCAGTCTGGGAATTTTAATTATACGATAGGTTTAACTGGAGGTTGTGGAAATGTAAGCGTAACGGGATCTATTGTTGTGAATGCCACCCAATCAGGTAGCTTGACATCGGGAATAGGTACGAATTCGCAGATTGTATGTGCGAACAGTTCTATTACGCCGATTACTTACTCAACTTCTGGAGCAACAGGTGCAACATTCTCTGGATTACCCACTGGGGTGAGTGGCACTTGGAATGCAAATGTCATTTCGATATCTGGTACCCCTACACTTACAGGATCTTTTCCGTATACAATAACTTTGGTAGGAGGTTGTGGTAATACTATTATAACGGGTTCTATTCAAGTCTCACTCAATACGATCCAAATAAATTCTGCATATGGGACAGATTCGCAAAGTAAATGTATCAATTCTGCGATTACGCCAATCACTTATTCTACTACCGGGGCGACTGGTGCTACATTTAGTGGATTACCTGCGGGTGTTTCTGGAACTTGGGTAGCTGATGTTGTTACTATTAGTGGTACTCCTACTGCTGCTGGGACATTTAATTATACGGTTACACTAACTGGGGGATGTGGTAATGTAAGCGCTAGTGGATCCTTGAATATTTTGAGTTCATCCATTTCCATAACATCATCTTCGGCAACCAATTTAATTTGTTATGGTTCGCCTGTCACTTTTTCTACAACAGTAACAAACCCCGGTGTTAATGGTACATACCAATGGTATAAAAATGGATTGGCGCTGGTTGGAGAAACTGCTAGTAGTTTGACGACATCGTCATTAGTCCATAACGATGCTATATATGTAAGTTATTCCTCTAGCTGTACTTTGGGGGGGAATATTATCGCAAATGGATTGATTCAACATTTGGATGCTGCGAATTCAGCTAGTTATTCGGGTACAGGGACAACGTGGTATGATATCAGCGGTAATGCTAATCATGGGGCATTAAATTCCGCTGTTTTTACAAATAATAATGGGGTGAAGTACTTTACGCTTGCAAATACTTACATCACCGCACCATTACCCAAAACAACTTCCATGACATTCTCTGCTTGGGCTAAATCTAGCAATCCTTCGAGTTCCATGTTGTTTAATGCGGGTTTACCAGGTTCTGGCCCAGATTTATTTTTCTATAATGGTCGAATTTTTTGGAACATTTGGGATGCAGAAAATAATCCATTTGTTGGCGCTAGTTTAGCCATGATCAATGCTGATTTTCATCAATATACGGTTGTGGTAGATGCGGTAGCGAATAATGCTAAATTATATTTGGATGGAGCATTGATTGGGACATCCACTTACAAGTCGCCCACACTTTCAAGCCCCACAGAATTGTATATCGGTGGTGCTGGACCTGGAGATGGCTGGAAGTGGCCTGGAGGATTCCGTAATTTTTTGTCTTATAATCGAGCATTAAGTCCCGCGGAAGTTTTAGCTAATTATAATTCCACACTTGTCGGGGGTGGGGCCGTTAATTCCAATACCATAAGTACAACAGTTTCAAAAATCACATTAACGTCACCTGCAGGTACAGATGCTCAAATTAAATGTATATCAACTGCGATTACGAACATTGTGTATTCCGCAACAGGGGCTACCGGTGCAACTGTTAGTGGGTTGCCTTCTGGAGTGAATTGGGCGTGGTCAAATGGCATTATTACGATCTCAGGAAGTCCTACGGTGTCAGGAACATTTAATTATTCGATTGAATTAACAGGCGGTTGTGATGGTCAGGTACGTCAAACGGGTAGCATCGTGGTTAATCCCAATAATACAATTGCTTTAAGTTCAGCATCAGGAACGAATAACCAAAGTCTTTGCATCAATACCGCTATGACCGATATCACCTATGCGACAACTTCTGCAACTGGAGCAAGTTTTAGTGGATTGCCCACAGGCATCTCGGGAAGTTGGACGAATCATGTAATAACGATTAGTGGAACTCCAACGGTATCGGGGACATTTAACTATACGATTACTCTAACTGGCGGTTGCGGAGTTGTTACTGCTATGGGAACATTGGTTATCAATCCGAATAATACCATTTCATTGAGTTCGGCCGCGGGAACAAATGCTCAGTCGGTATGTATTAACACCGTAATGACTAATATCAGTTATAATACAACAGGTGCTACTAATGCGAGTGTAACGGGTTTGCCTTCTGGTGTAACAGGTAGTTTTTCAAATAACGTGGTAACGATAAGTGGCACGCCTACGGCAGCTGGGAATTATACCTATACCGTTAGTTTGTCAGGAGGTTGCGGAACGACATCTTTATCAGGGACGATTTTGGTCAAGGCAATTAATACCATAACATTGAGTTCCGCGGTAAATACGGATGCACAAAGTATTTGTAAAGATGCCAATTTGATGGCAATCAATTATGGAACGGCAGGAGCGACTGGAGCAAGTTTTTCTGGCTTACCTGCAGGAGTAAGTGGGGCATTTGCAGCGAATATGGTAAGCATTAGTGGGGCGCCTACCGCAATTGGGGTTTTTCCATATACGGTTAACGTGACCGGTGGTTGTGGGGTCGTTTCTGCATCTGGCACCATAACTGTACTCAATTTGCCGACAATTAATGTTGCTGTTACAGGAAATAGTTGTGCTGAAAAATCAGTCATGACTGCAAGTAGTGGTTTTTTGTCATATACTTGGTATAAAGATAATGTTGTGGTGAATGGAGTGACGGCTAATGTTTATTCGCCAACGGCTCGGGGTAATTTTAAAGTACTAGTCTCAGATGGTTCGTGTAGTAATACTTCTTCTACAGTTGCAATCTATGAATGCGCTTTAACAACTGAAGGGAATATTGTGCCTACCACTTCAACCCTATTAGTAAACTCATCAGGAGGGATGAATAATGGAACGGGTTTAACGGACGAAGGGAAGACTTTGAATATCACTGCAACTACGACCATCGATATTATTGAAACGGCCGCAAGTGGAGCAACCTTGGTCTTAAACTTGGATGCTCGGAACGTTAATTCCTTGGCTCGGACAGCAACACCGGGAACATGGTATGATTTGTCGGGTAATCAAAACGATGCAACTATTTACGGTACGGTAGCCTATGGTGCAGGAAATGGTGGCGCATTAAATTTCCCTGGTGGAAATGCCAATTATGTGCAGGCTAAAAGCGGGGTATATTTTACTGGAGGGTCATTTACGATTCAAAGTTGGGTATATCCGATGCAGCTTTATAATTGGAACCGCATTATCGATTTTGGAAATGGCGCAGGATCGAATAATATTTTGCTTTCGAATACATATGGGATGAGCGGAAATCCGGGTTTATACGTACAAGGGGCACAATTTCAATCTACAAGAAATTTAAGCCTAAATGCATGGCATCATGTTTGCGCAACTTTTGATACAAATACGCGAATTGCGACGATCTATGTAGATGGACAAGCTGCAGGTTCGGCGGTTGTTCCTCGTCCGGTTAATGTTGTAAGAAATTATTGCTATATAGGTCGGTCAAATTGGGGATTTGGAGACCCAAATTTTGCAGGAGGAATGGGAGCATTACAGATATATAATGGATTTTTAACAGCGGCTGAAATTCTAAGTAATTACAATAGTACGAAAGGTCTTTACGGTTTATAAGTTTTTGAGGGTTAAAATGTAGAGAATCAGACTTATTTGGACTGATACGGCATAAAATTATCAATTTCTTGAGACAAATCTTCGCTGGCTTTATGTAGCTTTGAGCAGTAACGCTGCCGGGGTCGCAGACCCCGGCAGCGTTTACCCCCACCACCCACAAAAAAAGCCCGGACTGTGAAGCCCGGGCTTTTGCAATTTTATAAGAATATCTTATAATCCTTTTGCTTTCTTAACTACTTCGTCAGCGATGTTTTGCGGAACGAATTCGTAATGAGAGAACGTTAACGAAGCTGTTGCACGTCCTGAAGACATCGTACGTAAATCTGTTACGTAACCGAATAATTCAGAAAGAGGCACATCAGCCTTCAAGATAACGGCTCCTTGACGAGAATCCATGCCTTTCATGATACCACGACGACGGTTTAAGTCACCTGTGATAGGTCCAGTATATTCGTCTGGAGTAACTACGTCCACAGCCATGATAGGCTCCATTAACTTAGCACCCGCTTGTTTCGCAGCTTCTTTGTAACCCATACGAGCCGCTAATTCGAATGATAATGAATCTGAATCGACATCGTGGAAAGATCCGTGGAATAAACGAACTTTCATGGAATCCATAGGGTATCCAGCCAAAGCACCATTTTTCATGGCTTCTTCGAAACCTTTTTGGATGGCAGGAATGAATTCACGAGGAATCACACCACCCACGATATTGTTAACGAATTCTAAACCTGGTTTATCATCTTCTCTTGGTCCGATTTCAAATACGATATCAGCAAACTTACCACGACCACCTGATTGTTTCTTGTAAACCTCGCGGTGTTCTGTCGTCTTTGTTAATGACTCTTTGTATGCTACTTGTGGAGCACCTTGGTTAACCTCAACTTTGAACTCACGACGCATACGGTCGATGATGATCTCTAAGTGAAGCTCACCCATACCTTTGATGATCGTTTGACCCGTCTCCTCGTTCGACTCAACTTGTAATGTAGGATCTTCTTCGATCAATTTAGTGATTGCTTTAGAGAAGTTATCTGCATCAGCCGTTTTCTTAGGCTCGATGGCATAACCGATAACTGGCTCTGGGAAGTCCATTGCTTCTAAGATGATTGGGTTTTTCTCATCAGAAAGGGTATCACCCGTTTTGATGTCTTTGAAACCTACAACCGCTCCAATATCACCTGCACCTAAACGCTCAATCGCATTTTGCTTGTTCGCGTGCATTTGGAAGATACGAGAGATACGCTCCTTATTGCCTGAACGGTTGTTCAATACATAAGAACCTGAATCCAATCCACCTGAATAAGCACGGATGAAACATAAACGACCTACGTAAGGGTCTGTTGCAATTTTAAAAGCCAAAGCTGCGAAAGGCTCTGCCTCTGAAGGCTTACGCAAGATTTCAGCACCTGTATCAGGGTGAGTTCCACGAACACCTTCTTTATCTAATGGAGATGGTAAGATCGCCATAACGTAATCCAACATCGTTTGAACACCTTTGTTTTTGAAAGATGAACCACAAAGCATTGGAACGATTTTCATGGAAATTGTCGCAGCACGTAGTGCAGCTAAGATTTCATCTTCTGTGATCGACGTTGGATCCTCAAAGTATTTCTCCATTAAAGTCTCGTCGAACTCAGCTACTGCTTCTAATAATTTCTCACGATACATCGTAGCCTCTTCTAACATATCATCTGGGATAGGTACCTCCGTGAATGTCATTCCTTTATCTGCCTCGTTCCATTTGATACCACGGAAGTTAACCAAATCAACTACTCCTTCAAAGCTCTCTTCCGCTCCGATAGGTAATTGCAAAGGCACCGCGTAGCTACCTAACATTTCTTTTACTTGCTTGCACACGTTTAAGAAATCAGCTCCTGAACGGTCCATTTTGTTAACGAAACCAATACGTGCTACGTTGTAGTTATTTGCCAAACGCCAGTTAGTTTCTGATTGTGGCTCTACGCCGTCTACGGCAGAGAATAAAAATACTAGACCATCTAATACACGTAATGAACGGTTTACCTCTACTGTAAAGTCAACGTGACCTGGCGTATCAATAATGTTGATGTGGTAATCTTCGTTACGGTATTTCCAGTTGACTGTCGTTGCAGCCGAGGTAATCGTGATACCACGTTCTTGCTCTTGCTCCATCCAGTCCATGGTTGCCGCACCATCGTGTACCTCACCAATTTTGTGGGAAACCCCTGCATAGTACAGGATACGTTCCGTGGTTGTGGTTTTACCCGCATCAATGTGCGCAGCAATACCGATGTTTCTAGTGAATTTTAAATCGCGTGCCATTTTAAAAGGTTAATTATGAAATGATTTTTTAATCCGTTTGTTAATAATCAAATACTTGGACAATGATTTGTCTAGGTACTCGTTTAGGGGTGCAAAATTACTGAAACTTAATTAAATACAAAAATATTTTGCAGATGTTTAACGCCTTTTTACAATTGCTTTACCCAAAGCTCTGTTTCGCTTGCGAAGACCCCCTTTTTGAGTCGGAAGATTTTATTTGTACCTATTGCCGAATCACCTTAGCACGTGTCGATTATGCGAATAATTCACCCTGGTGGCTACGTGCGAAGTTTGATGGTTTGTTTACATATTCTGAGGTTCAAACCTTTTTTATTTTTGCCGCTGGTGGACGCGTACAACACCTCATGCATGCAATCAAGTACAAAGGGGCAGCAGATTTGGGAGAATATTTAGGTAAATGGGCTGGCCAAGCATTGAAAAAGTCCCATTTTTTCCGAGAAGTTGATTTTATTATCCCAATTCCTCTTCATACCCAAAGGCTTCGTGACAGAACCTACAACCAAGCGGAAAGTATCGGAAATGGCCTCGCCTCGGGATTGCAAATTCCCATACTCCCTCATGGTCTAGAAAAATCTTTGCAATCCCATTCACTCATCGGCGAGGATCGCTCTCACCGATTTGAAATATTGAAGAATTCTTTTGAGGTACTTGCTGATGTACGAGGCGTACATATTTTGATTGTGGATGATACCTTGACAACCGGGGCAACCTTAATGGCAGCCGCAGAAAAAATTAAGGCTGCCGGTGCCAAGGAGGTTTCCTTTTTCACTCTAGCAGCCTTGAAATAAGTTTCGAATTATTTGTTTGTTCCCGCAGAAATCATTGCACAACGGAAACCAATCGTAGCCGTTGCCGAATCCTCGTCTAAGAAACGACGAGTGCCTGGAGCTAACCAATAGGCCACATCCGCCCATGAACCACCTTTGTAAACACGTACTTTGTTGGTGATCAACGATTGATTGTTTTTGCTATCGTAACGCGAATCTTTATCTTCTTTGTCATTCCGACGAACCGGGTTCAAATCATTAAAGTCTTGGAAAGATAATGGACGGTATAAGTCTTGTACCCACTCGTTTACGTTTCCTGCCATTTGGTATAAACCGAAATCATTCGGCGCATATTTGTAAATCTCTGCCGTAATAATCGCTCCGTCATTCGACTTGCCAGCGATACCCGCATAGTCTCCGCGCCCACGCTTGAAGTTGGCAAGCATCATTCCCCGACCTTTTCCAGACGACTCACGTAACGAAGGCCCATCCCAAGGATAGATACGTTGGTTTACTTGATTCTCATCTTGTTGTTGTGTCCCGATCATCGCCTTCGCTGCATATTCCCACTCCGCTTCTGTAGGTAGTCGGTAAGACGGCAATACACGTCCTGATTCGATCGTCAAACGGGCACTGGTATTGGTACGTGGTGCTGCTGCTGTTGTAGCTGCTCCAGCTGCAGATTTCTTAGGTAATTTGATTTTAGAAGCGGGTGCTGCTGCTAAATTATTGTTAACCGCTGCCGTTCTCCAAATGCAATAATCTGTCGCTTGTTTCCAAGAAACACCTACCACAGGATACATACGGAAACCAGGGAAACGTAAATATTGCTCTACGTATGGGTCATTAAAGGCTAAGTCATTACGCCAAACCGTCGTGTCAGGCAATGCTGATTCGTAAAAGTCTTGTGTCGAATCTTTTTTGACAGCGTTCAAATATTCTAAATAATGCACGTTAGCAATTTCCGTTTCATCCATGTAAAAGGATTGAACAGACACTGTACGCTCGATATTATCATGTAAGCCCAAGACATCTTCTTCCAAAGAACCCATCGTAAAACGGCCTCCTTCAATGAAAACTAAGTTTGGGCCTGTTAATTGTCCTGTGAATTTTTTGTCTACCTGAAAACCATTTTTGGTATTGTAGGCTAATCCGGTTGTCGTGGAAACGTTACCGATATTGACACTGTTTGGCTTTGAACCACTTGCAAGTCCACCTTTCAAGCCACCTGGGCATGATGTCAACATGAATAAGCTAGCACAAAGGCCTAGTACGTTTAATAATTTAGCAATCATCTATATGCTCTTTCGTCAGAATTTGAAAAACAAAGGTATAAAAATCAACTTAATCCTACTATGCTATCCTAAAATATCCACCAAAATTGTGTTTAATTCCGGTATGGTACTTATTTTGTCCACTTGTAATATCATTTTTCCTGATTTTTCTCGAAGTTGACATTGCCCTTTTTTGCCATTCACAAATTGGATTACCTTCAGCACTATTTCCTGCGGAATCTCTTGAGAAACGAAATACAATTTCAATATATTGCTCTTTAAAGTGATTTTTTCCACCCGTAATACTTGCGCCTTCCAGCGGCATCGTACCAAGTCAATCATGTCTTGTACTTCCAAAGGCATTTTACCAAAACGATCTTCCATCTCCGAGATGAATCCTGTCAAACTCGTTTCGTCATCGATCTCATCGAGGCGTGTATACAAGCCTAATCGTTCTGAAATGCTCGACACATAATCTTCCGGAATTAATACGCGCAAATCGGTCTCAATTTGGCAATCGACCTTCAAGGTCTCCGCGATTTCACTTAAATCCGTTTCAAATAGGGCTTTAAATTCATTCTCCTTCAATTCTTGTACCGCTTCATCCAAAATTTTATGGTACATATCATAGCCCAAATCATTGATAAAGCCAGACTGCTCCGCACCTAATAAATTTCCAGCTCCCCGAATATCTAAATCGCGCATCGCCACTTTGATTCCATCCCCTAAATCGGAGAATTCTTCCAGTGCACTTAATCGCTTTCGTGCATCGCTGGTTAATGCGGATAGGGATGGGGTTACTAAATAACAGTAGGCTTTCTTGTTGGATCGCCCAACCCGACCGCGCATTTGGTGTAAATCAGATAAGCCAAAATGATTCGCATTGATAATGAAAATCGTATTGGCATTCGGAATATCCAAGCCCGACTCGATGATGTTGGTAGCTACAAGTACGTCGTAATTTCCCTCAATGAAATCCATCATGATCTTTTCGAGTTTGTCGCCTTCCATTTGGCCATGCGCAACACCAATCTTCGCATCTGGGACTAATCGTAAAATACGATTGGCTGTGCTTTCTAATTCGTTGATGCGGTTATGAACCACAAAAACCTGTCCACCACGGGCCAACTCTTCCCGAACACCATCACGTAACAATTCATCGGTCATAACGACCAATTTCGTTTCGACCGGCTGACGATTCGGTGGAGGCGTTGCAATAATGGATAAATCTCGCGCCCCCATTAATGAGAAATGTAGGGTTCGCGGAATCGGAGTTGCGGTGAGCGTCAATACATCCACATCCACGCGCATTTCTTTCAAGCGATCTTTGACCTTTACCCCAAATTTCTGCTCTTCGTCGATGATCATCAGACCTAGATTCTTAAAATGTACGTCCTTGTTCACTAATCGGTGGGTACCAATAAGTATATCCGTTTGTCCATTGGCCACACGTTCCAGCGTTTCTTTGATTTGTTTCGCCGACTTAAATCGATTTACATATTCAACCTTACATGGGAACGCCGCTAAACGATCATGAAAAGTTCGGTAGTGCTGCATAGCTAAAACCGTTGTGGGAACGAGTACGGCAACTTGTTTCGAGTCGGCAACGGCTTTGAATGCCGCGCGAATCGCAATTTCAGTCTTTCCAAAGCCCACATCGCCGCAGACCAACCGATCCATGGGATGCGGTTTTTCCATATCTGCCTTGACATCTGCCGTTGCTTTAGCCTGATCGGGGGTGTCATCATATAAGAAGGATGATTCCAATTCGGCTTGCAAATAGGTATCGCGCGAAAAGGCAAATCCGGGCGCATTTTTGCGTTTGGCATATAAGGAAATCAGTTCCTTGGCAATGTCTTTGACCTGCTTTTTAACGCGGGATTTTTTGTTTTCCCATTCGGGTGTCCCCAATTTCGACATGGTCGGTGGGGCACCTTCCTTGCCGGCGTATTTGGAAATTTTATGTAAGGAATGAATTGAAACTGATAATACATCGTCGTCTCGGTAAATCAGTCGGATGACTTCCTGTTCGCCATTCGAGGTTTCAATCAAGTTTAACCCGGCAAATCGGCCAATTCCATAATCCACGTGTGTGACGAAATCACCTACTTGCAGGCTTCGCAATTCCTTTAAAGTAAGCGCTTTGCTTTTGGAGAACTTATTTTTTTCTTTGGAGCGATGAAAACGGTCAAATAATTGATGGTCGGGATAAAAGGCGATGTTCGTTTGCTCGTCGATGAAGCCTTCCCGCAAGGAAATCTGCAAAGGTTTAAACTGAATACTCGTGTTGATTTCATTGAAAATCACATCGAGTCGTTCTAATTGTCGGGGTGATTCTGAGCAAATAACATTTTGAAAACCAGCGGTTTGATTGTCTAAAAGTGTATTGGCCAAGCGTTCGAAATCTTTTTGGAAAACACCTGGGTTTTTAGACGGGTAGACAATGGTCTGGCTATTTTTCAGGTGGGTACGTTTGCCAAATTCCACGCAACTGAATTGTTGCAAGGATTTCTTGATGCTTTTATTTGTTTCCCAGCGCTCCTCAGGCTTATTCAGCACGTTGATATCCGAACTACTATTCGCCAAATAAGCCGCTTCTCCTTTTTCGAAATTTGTCTCAATGGCATCAATGAGTAGGCTAAAATCCTTCAGCCAAATCCGTGTCGTAGCAGGTAAAAAAGTAAAAAAGGATTCGCGAGTTTCCTGAACTAATTTGGTTTGCACATCCGGGATCAGGTGCATGGCCGAAACGGATTGTATCGACAATTGTGTTTCCGGATGAAAAGTTCGGATGCTATCCACTTCATCTCCGAAGAAATCCAATCGGTAAGGGTACTCTGCCGCGTAAGAAAACACATCCAGAATACCTCCGCGAACGGAATATTGTCCCGCTTCGTAGACGAAGTCGGTGCGTTCAAAATCATATTCATTGAGCGTTTCCGCCACAAAATTGCGATCGATTTTATCACCAACCCAGATAGAAAGCGTGTTTTTAACCAAGGATTTCCGGTTGATGACTTTTTCCGTCATGGCTTCCGGGTAGCTGACGATGATTAAGGCTTGACCACTGTAATTGCTCAGGACATTGAGGACTTCCGCCCGCATGAGGACATTCGCATTGTCGACCTCTTCCCATTCATAAGGTCTTTTGTGTGACATCGGAAAAAGGATGACGGCCGCTTCCCCCAATAAGGATTGTAAGTCGTTTAGGATGTATTGCGCCTCTTCTTTGGCCTCGCAAATGATCAAAAAAGGATTATTTTCTTTCAGTAGGGCTGCAATGAGTACAGTATCCAATGCGCCACAAAGTCCTTTGATGTAGGAGTTTTGCGGTTCGGGGTGATGGATTTGTTCAGCAATGTGTTGAACAATTCCGTCATTTTTGTACAAGGAAAGAAACTCTTTGACAATCATAAAATATGAACAGGCGAATGGCTTGCAAAGGTAGAAAAATTTGTAACTTTGTGCATCCACAAAAAGGGGTGCCTCTAAAAAAGGCTGAGATTATACCCATTGAACCTGATACGGGTAATGCCGTCGAAGGGAT
>JACCDY011013337.1_pt1 | contig 36351 bp, 37 predicted proteins | sample 7446391 | NCBI WGS metagenome assembly JACCDY01 (sample SAMN15323451, study PRJNA562643) | freshwater metagenome | isolation source: river surface water | place: USA:Blue River Watershed | collected 2017-08-18 | reverse complement strand
GTGAATACAAACGTCCCACCAATTCAGTGCGGGTTGTTTTTTCAGCCTTGATCGCATCGGCCAATTCCTGTGCAACCGCTTGATCAGCCTCTTCATAACCGAAGGTTTTTTCAACTACCTTGCCCACGCCCCCGTTCTCAGTCAAAAAGTCTGCAAACCCATCTACTGGGATGTTCAAGGCACGAGCTTTTTCCATGGCGATCGTGTAGTTGTTGCGGCTTTGGCGGCTTTGATCAGCAAACACATAGCGAACCACCACAGCTTCAGTGCTGGAGTTGCTGGCCATGGTTTGCTGGTCACGCTGCTGGATCTTTTTGATCAACTCTGTGCGCGCTTCACGTTTTGTTGGCGAACTGTCGATCTGGCTGGTAAACCCATAAGTCTTCTCAAGCATCTCCCACAGTGCACGGTCTGAGCGGTCCAAGACTTCGACCTTGAGCTTGGTGTAGCTGGCAACCAGTGTGTCTGCTGCGTCCATCACAGCTTGCACGCTTTTGGGCAATACCGTTGTGGGTTTAGTCCCAGCATTGGTGGCTACCGCCTTGGGGCGAAATACATGAAATGCCGCACCTGCGCCGCCTGCGGCCATGATGCTTGCTGTGGATGTTGCGCCGTGAGCGCTGGTTTCAAAAGTTTGTGTAGACATGGTTTTCTCCTAGAAAGGTTTTAAAAACCCCTTTCGGGGCTGTCGATCCGCCTAATTGCGAATCCACAACCAGAATTTAGTAAACCATAACAATTTCTACCATTCCAATTTACATTGTTATGAAATATGATGGGAGCAATGAAATACCCACGCAGTCGTTTTTACAAAGGCATTCCAGGATTCAGCTTTATTGACGATGACGGACTGCTCGAAGCAGCCGAAGCAAGCGTCTACAAGCGATGGTGGCAGATGATGCGGCTAAGCCCTGTGTTTTGGTATGCAAGAAAAACAGGCATTTCCCCCGTCGATTCAGTCATTGCTGAGAACTACGAAAAAGCTGGAAACTTAAAGTTCAACGACTTCCCTCACTGGTGGGAGAAGCATGGCAAATATGTTTTTGAGGAAGCGACTCGTCCTGCCAATTTGCGGATAGTGAATATCGCTGACCCAAACGATAGAGTGCTGAACAGAAAAAGCCTGCTAATTGAAGTTCCGCTAACCAGCACAAGGAAAAGAATCATCAGCGATTTAAAAGAAATTCTTGACTCTATAGAGCATGACGTAACAGGCAGAAACGTGATCAAGCAAAGCAATGCCCTATTGAAGCTAAAGAGCAAGAAATTCAACATCACAACTCTTGAGAACGAGTCGTGGGTGCTGATCTATCGCATTCTTTACCCACACATTCCAATTTGGAAGATTGGCGATCGACTTCAGCTAGCTCCTCAGCACGAAGTAAGAGAGCTAGATCAAAAGGTGTTCACAAAGGGGCAAGGTCCATTTGCAACACTTCAGAGTCTGACAGGTAGAAACTTATACAAAGCGCGTTTTGCGCGCTATCACGTTGAGCGAGGGAGCTTTCCTAATTACACCCACGTTTACGATTTCAACGATGTGAAGCCCTTTGGCGCGAAACATCACATGGAATTTCTACAAGCGACTAATGAATCCGGTCGTGTAGAAGATGACCTATGTGACCCCGTATCGCCCTGGCAAAAATACATCCAACGCGAATATGCACAGGATTTGAAACACAAAATTATTCATGCTAACTGGCATAACCGACTCTACGTCAGCGAATCAAAATTTAAACTTTGCTACGACGACTTTATTGCAGGAAATGTAGAACTACCCAGCCCGCATAAATTGAACAGAACATGAGCACTTTTTCATCGTGAATCCAGAAGATCTTCTCAAGCTAGTAAATACACAGATGCCCTTTGGAAAACACAAAGGCGTGTTGATTGCGGACCTTTCTGGAAACTATCTCAACTGGTTTGCTCGTGAAGGATTCCCCAAAGGTGAAATCGGGAGACTTTTAGCGCTGATGCATGAAATTGATCACAACGGACTTGGCGACTTGCTCACTCCACTTAGGAAAGTTTGACTAAAAATCCTTGATCCCAACATAATCTGATCTCATCACTGAACATAATAAATGTGAGGCTCACATGTGCAGATGGGTTGCTTATGCAGGTCCTGAGATCTACCTTGAAGACTTAATCTTCCACCAAGAGCACTCCATCGTGAGTCAAAGCTTGGCTGCTACGCAATCAGCATGGGTCACAAATGGTGATGGATTCGGTGTGGCTTGGTACACAAAACGTACAACGCCGGGACTATTCAAAGATGTTTTACCCGCGTGGAATGATCACAACCTGCGTTCTTTAGCAGCACACGTACAAACCAAATTGTTTTTTGCTCACGTCAGAGCAACGACTGGCACGGCAGTTAATCGAAGCAATTGCCATCCGTTCATTTGGAAAAACTGGTCTTTCATGCACAACGGAAAGATTGGCAACTGGCATGGTTGCCGCAAAGACGTAGAAGACCTAATCGATCATGTTCACTACCCACACCGCGAGGGTACGACAGACAGCGAAGCACTCTTTCTGGTAGCGCTTAGCAAGGGTTTGGTGCATGACCCAATCCGTGCAATCCAAGAAACCCTGCGTGATGTCACTGACATCATGAATAAACATCACTCCACTGAACCTATGCGAATTTCTTGCGCATTAACCAATGGAAAAGAAATATGGGCATTTAGGTACTCAAGCGATGATCAATCACCAAGCATGTACTACGGTTCACCGCATACCAGAGCCAGCAGCGACAGCAGCAACCCAATCACAACTATCGCATCAGAACCATCGGACTCTGATGCTGCACATTGGTTCAAAGTGGAAGAGCGCAATGGCGTTCACTGGACAGAGAACGGCATACAGCACTTCCAGATAACAGTGTGAGAGTTAATTTTCCTTAACCACCCAGTGGGTGCATACATGGTCTACTGCCACCACAGGGTAGTTATCTAACTTAGCTGGACGACGCTCAGCCGCTGGCAATTGGTAGTAAGCCAGCCCGCAGCGCAATTGCCCATGTGTGGGATCTGCACCAAAAACAAAATTACAAGTTCTGCAGCAATCACGCTCAAGCATGTGATTGTGTTCAAGCATTATTTTTTTATCTCCCTTTTACGTGGAGCATTTTATCCTTCAGTACTCGCTGGGCAGCATGATGACCCAGTGCGCCCCGTCCCAACATGCGTATAGGGTGATGCCCTGCATTGGGAAGTCTGTGTAGGGGATCTGCTGACGGGCGTGCTCTTTCCCGTTTCCGTCCTCGTAGTACATAGTCGCCCTGCTGTTCTTCACAGTCATACGCACTTGCACGAACCAGTCTTGCGTTCCTATTTCGGACAGATGACTGGCAATCGCATCCATCATCCAGTAGCACTCAGCTTCATCAGCGAGGTACTTTGTGCCATCGGTGAGCAAGTGTTTGCGAGTGATGCGGTAGTAACGCTCAGTGCCCGTAAAGTATGAAAGCTTGCTTGGATCGAAGTTCTTCATCTGTAGTCCTTTGTGTGTGACTACAGTGTGTTTTCAGAGACTGATATGGACAACCGATATTTGGTAACCCGCCGACTTGGACGGATACCATCGCCAAACTTTCAATGCTTGAGATCGCGATAGAAGTTTTCGTGGGTCCCATAACCCATCAAAATAATTACTTGCTCGTTTAAATTCGCAGCATAAGCAAGCAACATCTGCTCTCTGTTCAATCGGTACTTGTAAACACGTACATTCGCGAGATCGCCCTTCTTGAGCTCGCCTGATGCTGGTGCCGCAATGACCGAGCGAACCGCTTCATCAAGCGCCTTCTTCTCTTCTGCGTGTAATTTCTTAACCGCTCGATCAAATCGAGGCGTAGTGAGCACCCTCATCCGAATTGATACTCGCTGAACTTTCCGGCTTTGGCTTCTTCTAAGCTCACGAAAACATCTTGAATCATTGAGATAGGCATGTCTGGATTTTCTTCCGCAGCTTTACCCAGTCGCGCCCAATGCTCAATTTGCTTGGGCACTGAACGATGCATTGCATTTGCATATGGACGTGCATCGTTGATAAGTTCATCTGAAAGTTTGACGACTGATGACATAAGAAAGCCTCTCAATTAATTTTTACTATCTTAGGTTGCATTTTACAACTTTTATGCACCCTTGGAAACACTCTCGAATTCATCTCACTTCTTCACTAAGTTTCTTTGAAATTGGCCGCAGCCCGGTTATTGACATCTGCGGCGTAAAACCCACAGTGCGCCCTACCCGCCCCGACCTCAGGTAAAGCCTAAATTTTTCGTGGCTCAAATCCCACGATCTGCACCCTGCGTCCAGATTCTTGACGCATGCACCCGTCAATTGAACGCATAAAACGCCCTGCAAGCACGTCGATTTACCCCACCGAATACTCTGGTTGCTGGAACAACTGATCAACGCTTGTAGAGCTGGATTTTGGGTCAAGCGCCGTTATCCACAGTCCTGCTTCGTTATCCACAAAAAACATAAGAAAACTATGCTTTCCAATGATTTCGTGGCTAAGTCATTGATTTTGTTAGACCACAAAATCACGCTGGCAACCCGACACTTTGGCGGGTTTCAGGTCGCCCAAAACAATCTATGAAAACACAATAGAACTAACAGAAAACAGTGATTTCAGGAGATTGCAAATGGCACAAGCTAAGACACTAAACAGCACAGACATTGAACATGTGCTTGCATACGTTGAAACCCGTGCACACGCTGCACGTAACCGTGCAATGCTCATGCTCACACACCTTGCCGGTCTACGCGTTGGTGAAATCGCTTGCTTACGTTGGCAAGACGTCACAAATAAGGACGGTAGCGTTAAAGATGAAATTCGCTTACTGCCTGACATGACCAAGGGACGTCATGCACGAACAGTATTTGTCAGCACCAAACTCAAAGCTGAACTGGAAAGCTACATAACAACAGCAAAATGTGTTGAACGCTGCTACCCATTCTTTGCTACTCAGAAAAGCATCAAACAAGGCTTCTCAGCAAACAGCCTGACACAAACACTCGCCCTGCTCTACCGTGGCGCAGGACTTGAAGGTGCTAGCAGCCACAGTGGGCGTAGAACATTTCTCACAAACCTTGCCAACAAAGGCATCGCAATTCACTTGCTCAAAACACTTGCTGGGCACCGCAGCATCCAAACCACTGCTACTTACCTGTACAGCAGCCCAGCTCAGTTGAAGACTGTGGTGGAGTTGGCGTAAAAAAACCCACGAATCGTGGGCCTGAAAACAACATCAGTGTTTTTTACTGTGCGATATCTTTTTCTGATGAATTGATCATCTCATTTCCAATGTCTGAAAAATAGACGTCTGCTTTAGATGTAGGACGCACATACTTTGCACGACGATCCATACCCTCGTAAAAAACCTCCACCAAGCCAGCCTCTTTTAAGACACGCAATGATCGGTAATTGATCGCAGGAGAACCAAATTTCGAGAGCTGCATAACTTTGGTGGTGATGAGCGGCTTGCCGGCTTCAAAATTCATAGCAATTACCTCGAGCAATTTGATACAACGTTCATCTATCCTGTTTTCACTACAAAAATCCTCGTTCACAGGATGAAAACGATCTAAAAAAATTAAGTATTTTTTTCGCTGTGGCATGGCGTAGCGCCAAGTAAACTCTCGATCTCTTGACATGTCTTCACCATGCAAGGCATGGTTGACTGCGCCTCATCGACATCAAACAAATGAAAATGATCTTGGTTGCACAGTAATAGTTTTTGCAACTCCTTACACATTCGACTTTCTGTCAATTGCATAAACGGGATAACTTTAGCGACGCCAAGGTGTCTTGCTCTTTCAGCGTGGTCAAACTGGTCTAAGGTCCTAGGCAAAATAAGGCTAGGCTTTCCAGCGCGAAGCGCATGCATCAGAGTTGCTATACCTCCATGATGAACAACTGCAATGGCAGCCCCAAATAAAACTGAATAATCAGCGTAATTGCAGACATATACTGGCAAAGCGGGATCTAAGTTCAGTTGGACCTCGGTGCGTTTGACAAAGACTGCCCTGATGCCCAACTTGGCAACAACTTTTAACGCCACGCTATAAAAATTTCGTGGATCCACTCTAGAAACCGATCCCAAAGTAAACACAACGGGCGGTGGCCCATTTTCCAGAAAATCTTTAAGCTCATGATCAACAGAGCGATTCACTAATGAAGGCTCCAAACTACTTGGGTCACATTGAACATAAGGATTCGGCCAATCAACTTGGGGCGGTGCAAGCAAAGATGGAAACAAAGCCAAATTCAAACTTTGCGAATAGCGCCCATGAAACAAGGGATGTTGGTGGGACAAATTTAATCGACGTTCAACATTTCTGTATTCGACATACACAACATCAGATAACTTGAGGAAAAACCACTTCAGTACATCCTTCCACCAAACAGGCAATGGAGAATCAGTCCTCAACCACCTCAGCCCGTGCAAATATGGTGGGTCGATAAAAGAGAAAAATGCCATGGGCGAAACTGCAGAAAAAACCCAAGGCTTACCCGTCGCACGAGCAACAAGTGGCGCTGCCAAACTAGTTTGGGAACCCACAATCACATCAAAGTTAGATGCATGATCACAAATGCAGTCCACCTCAGCTTGAAGGTGTTGCCCTAGCTTTCTGAGCACCTTTAAACTCCCAAGCAACGACTGCGTCAACCCCTTAAATTCTTTTTGCTTGGACTGATATTTCGCAAAAGAGTCAAACGCAATGCATGGAATTTGCCGGGCAGAAACCGTCTTCAGATTCGCTGCGTTCACGATCATCATTACCTCGTGACCCCTTGCTTGCAATTCTCGCGAAAGGCCTACATAGGGAAGCACGTCGCCCCAAGAGCCTCTGGTGCAAATCAGAACACGCATCAAAAAATAGTTTTCTGATCCAACTTGGACTTGCGAATCAAATCAACGATAGGTTGCTCGCGTTTGTTAGCACGTTGACAGTGTCCGGGTTGAAATTTATCGGTAATAAAAATGACGAATTTCGCCCAACGCTTATCACGCTCACGCCATGCATGCGATGAGATGGATTCCCATGCATAGCCGTTGAAGATGGTTGCGTTTACAAAGTTATCCATGGCCCGTACACCAGCGCGGCCACGTGCATTTGGACCCAAAAAACCAACCCCAATTATCAACCAGTAACCCAAGATTGCTAATGGAACCAAGGCCAATAAAAGAATAAATCCAACTGATCTTTCCTTCATCAACTTATCTTTCGTCTGTTCAATTTCAGTTTCACACCATTGGCAGAGCGAATGGTGAGACGCCCCACTGGCTGTGGCTCATGCCCTGGCAGCACAGAAATTCGATACTCACGGACAAGGCTAGCCAAGATGAGAGTTGCTTCTTGCAATGCAAATGCAGCGCCCATGCAAACACGTGGCCCCATACCAAAGGGTAAGTAAGCTTGTTTTAACGACTCACGGGACGCCTCATCGTTATAGCGATCAGGATTGAACACATCCGGATCAGCCCATAAATCTCTGTGACGTTGGATGAGCCAAGGTGACACCACCACAGTAGAACCTTGTTCAATTTTTTTCTTGTGCATAGGACATGCTGCCGAAGCTTGTCTTGCCATGAAACCAACGGGTGGAAATAAACGCAACGTCTCTCTAAACACATTGCGCACTAACTCTAGGTAGCGTATATCTGACATCTCCGGCTCTCGCCCTCCCAAATGCATCGCTACTTCACGGTGCATTCGCTCTTGAACATCCGAAGCATTGGCAATCAAATAAGCTGACCAAGTCAATGCGCTTGCAGAGGTTTCGTGCCCAGCCAAAAAAAGCATGGCAACCTGATCTAACAACTCTTCAAAACTAAAGCCCTGCCCTGTTTTTTCATCTTTTGCATCTAAAAAAGATTCCAAAATATCCGTTGTCTCACTGGGCTTGCCTGCGCGATGAGCATCAAAGCGAGGGCGAATCAATTGACTCAGCAAGTTTCGTATGGCTGATGCCGCGCGCTTGCTTCGCCACACATCCCAAGGCCACACAAGCCAGCGCACGTTGTAAATAGAAGGCAAGAGCAAACGTGGCGCAATGGCCTGAAATCGAGCAAATTCATGGAAGATTCGTTTGGCATCCGCACCTTCCATAGGCACAGAAAAAATAGTGCGAAAGATGATGTCAGCCGTCACATGCGTCATCTCAACTTCTAAATCGTACTCAGCGCCATCCGGCAAACTTGACAAGCGTTTAAGCATGTCGGATACGGCTGCTTTCATTACGGGAAAAGCAACATTCAAACGCGCTTGCGCAAATGCAGGATCCATCATGCTGCGCTGCTTGCGCCACAAATCACCGGAAGTTGTAAAAATGCTTTCACCAAGCAAAGGCTGCAAGGCCTCACCCAACAACTTGCTTTTTGGAAAGTCATCGGCTTGTGTATCCATTACCTGCTTGACCGAACTTGGATGATTAACCATGTACAAGTCCAAGCCTGGCAAATGAACCTCGCCCATTTGCATTTGATAGCTGCGCTCATACAGCGCATCAAGCCATGAGCGACGAGCGCTAAAAAACATCAACAAAGCAGAAGCTTTATTTTTCCTTGGCTTAGGGTAGACCGGACAAAAATGACTCATGACATTTTTCGCTTCAACATGACTTTCATGCCCTTATCTGAGCGGACCGTCAAACGCCCCACAACTTCAGGCTCAAAGTTAGGCGCAGGAATGACTTCGTAGTTTTGAATTACCGAAGTCAAGATAAGTGCTGCTTCTTGCATCGCAAAGCCAGCGCCAATACACGCACGCGCCCCCAAACCAAAAGGCAAATAGGTGCCGCGTGCAGGTGTGTGCCCTCGCACTAAAAATCGGTTCGGATCAAACGCATCCGGATCCTTCCACCATCGGCGATGTCGGTGGAGCAGCCACGGAAAAATCAACAACGCATCACCTTTTCGAACTTTTGCACCTCGGATTTCTTGATCCTGTGTTGCCTCCCGCGGGAAATACCCTACAGGCGGATACAGTCTTAGCACTTCACGGAATACAGCAGCCAAGGAGTTGAGTTGTCGCAAATCTTCGTACGCTAGCTCGCCTGTGGGTGATGCATCCAGCAATTCATTTTGTAATTGCTTTTGCAATTCTGGCGCTTGTCCTAAGACATACATGCACCAACTCAAAGAGCTAGCGGATGTTTCATGACCTGCCAAAAATAACATGCACACTTGATCTAGCAATTCATCTTGGGAGAGGATCGAGCCATCTTCGGGGGCTACAGCGGTACGTAAACCTGAAAAAATATCTGCCCCATTTCTTTCGTCTTCAATGGATAAAAATTCAAAGCGCGCTCTGACTTTGGCTCCTAAAAAATCCTTGATGACTTTGGCATATTGACGTCTTCGACGGTCATACCAAAGCACAGGCAATCTCATCAATTTACAAACCATGACCTTCTGCGCATACTCTTGGTAGCGCGTGAAGGCAGCAAACAATGCTGATGCTTCGTCTCCAGTTAACGGATTCGAAAAAATGGTGCGATAAACGATGTCCGCTGTGACGTGCGTCATGGCTGCATCGACATCCAGTGGTTTCGATAAGTCTTGCTCCTCAAAGCGCCTCAACATGTCTAAGCAAGACTGCTGCATGAGCGGGAACACCAAACTCAAGCGAGCGTGCCCAAAAGCTTGATCCAACATCCGCCTTTGTTTGGCCCACAACTTGCCATTGGTGGTGAAGGGACTTGAGCCCACCAATGGCTCTAACGATTCATACATCAAACGATGCTTCGGATAGTTAGCGGGTTCCTTCACCAAGATGCGCTGCACCCATTGCGGATCGTTGATGATAAAAACACGCATCGCCGGCAGCCAAAAGTGGCCGAGAAGCATTTCGTAACTCTTATGACTGAGAGCATCAATCCAAGAGTGTGCGACGCGCAGAAAACCCAAGACACCGACCTTGCTCTTTTGCAAAGGAGCAGGCACAGGAGGAACTAATCTAACCACGTTCGCCCCTTGCAAAATTTTCAAACGAGCGAGGGCCATACAACACCTCAAACAAGTTGAAATTCCCCTTCAACTCCGGCACGCGCAAATACAAAAAATGGGCATCCAGTTTGTTTTTCCTAATCGACGTCCAGCTCTGTGAGGAATACATCTTGAAAAAACTCGCGCTGTGCAATAGCGGCATTCGTGCATGTTGATGGTCGACTCCTGTTTTGACCAAAGGGTGCGCACGATAAAAACAAAGTGGGTCAATTTTTGCCGTCACGTCCCACCACAACAAATTCGGATGGAAGCTCAATCGCTGGAGGGTATCTCTAAAAAGCTGCGCTCGTGGTCTCGGCACCATCGCAATGAATGGGTAGCACTGGCCTAGCGTAAGCACCTTGGTGCTTCGTCCTTCTTGGAGCGCTATCCATCGTGGGTCTTGCAACAAAGCATCCACAGCGTTCACCATCATCAACGTGCCGATGCTATGCCCCACTAGTAGCACCTCATCGACTGGGTCTTGTGCTTGGCGATCAATCATATGTTCGACCCACTGCTGAGTGCGCTCATCTGCACCGTCAATACCTTTTCGCCCCATGCGAATCACATACGTGAAGATTCGCAACAACCAAAACAAACCTTTGCGTTCCCCATAGCGGCCTAAGGCCCAGACCAAAGCGGCCCCGCAGGACCAAGCCAAAAGTTGAACACCCCAAGCCCACAGCGGATTTGCAGTATCCACCCCCAGCAATGCGAAGCACACTGACGACACAACCATCGCAAGCAACGCCCCCAGTGCCAATGATCCGAGCAAAAAAAGCCCCGGCAATATGCCTGTCATGTAAACGCCGTCAAAAATTGCTTTCACCCGAGACAAGTCGACATCAAAAATAATGCCTCGGTAAGCGAAGAAAAATTCTTTAAACAAAGCCCAAAAGTCTTTGCTCCAGTTGTTGCGAATGATGTCATCCCAGCTCATGAATACATGCTGAGTTTCAACCGGCGAAGCCTCATCGCCCTGTGCAGGCTGCCAATGGACCGTCCAGTGATAAAACAACTTGCTGTTGCGACGACGGCGCCCCACATCCAGCGTGCCACCATGCAATTGCGGCTTACCTGCCTCTTCTTGGCATAAGCGGTGGTAATAAGCCGAGCCTCGTGGATCGAACCCGCTGAAGTAGTGCACGCGACGTCGTTTCACCGCGCCTTGATGAAATGATTTTTCTGACACTATCTCTTCAGCCAGCTCTCAAGCAAAACCTTGGCTTTTCGCAACTGTCGCCGCACAAAGCCAACGCGCAGCTTGTGCAAACCGCCGTTAGCCTCTAATGCGGCACGTTGCTCCACGATGCGATTTAGAACGGCCTCGCACGTGGTGTAGCCTTTTAAATCCCAGTCCCAATAAATTGGGTAATGCAGCAAAGCACCCGCCACCAACTCGTCCAAGGTCAACTGACGATTCCGACGCGCAAACGCAGTAGCGTTTTCAGCGCGGTCTTCGGTGAGTCCCCATCCTGCGTAAAAAGGCTGGCCATAGGTGACCACTTTTTTACCGCGCAGCAACGCATCAAATCCTGAGAGCGATGTCATGGTGTGCACTTCATCACATGCTTCAATGCAACTCACCACTGAAACACCTGATTCCACATGATCTGCATACTGATATGCAGCCTCTAATGCTACTCGCCCCTTTCTGTTGCTGCTCAGCACATCGGGGTGCGGCTTGTAAACAATATAGGCTTCAGGTCTTGATGCTCGTACCGCAGCCAATAAATCTAAATTGGTTCGAACTGAAGTGCAGCCTAATCGAATGGAGGCATCGTCCTCGACCTGACCAGGCACCAACACGACCACTCTGCCCTGCGATTTCCATTCAACTAGCACACGAGGTTCAAGGTTGTATTTGGTAATGCCGTGCTGCACGATGAACTGACGAACTTTTTGTGCATTCGCTAGATCTTCTGAAGAAAAAGATCTGTTTATCAACATGTGCTCTAAGTCCGATGGGCGGGTAGCATCGAAGTAAATTCCACGCTCGTCCAGCACAATGGACTGTGGACGAATTAAATCTGAACCCAAGCCAACGGAACGAACAAAGCCATCTTCAATATGCAAAAGCTTGGCACTGGTTTTTTGTGCAATCGCCGCTAGTCCCTTAGGTGGATCAGCCCCCCAAAAAACCAATGAATCATCGCTTGTTAAAGATAATTTTTCAGCAAGCTGTGCACTGGGTAAAAAACCAACTAGGCGGGGATGCAATCCAATAATGGGCTTTAAATTTGCAGCTTTCCAACGCCTAAACCCAACACCGAACACTCGGCCCTTTCGATGTGCGCCATGCATACGGGTGGCCATGTCTTTTTGGCGTACCAGCCAGTCAATCACGTCCAGTATTTGCCCGCGCTTGTGGCTCACAGGATTCAGATAGCGCGTGTAGTGAACGTAGGCGGCAGTAAACAGCTCACTAACGCTACGTTGGCGTGTGCGCCGGACCCATGCGGGTGAATGTGTACAACGGTCATCCGTTGCGCCCCACCCCGCGTACCAAGGTACACCAAAGCAAACCACTTGCTTGCCCGCCAGCAAAGCCTCAAAGCCCATGGTGCTGGTAACCACATAGACCTTGTCCATGAACTGCAGCAAACTCATTGGGTTCACGGCATCTCGCAGCACTAAGGTGCGCTCATCTGGGTGCACGCTGGTTAAATAGCCCACCTTGCGGCCAGACGACACCTCTGGGTGCGTCTTCACATAAATGGTGGCACACGGGTTTTCTGCCTTGGCTGCTGCCAACATGTCAAAAAATGTTTGCGCCGTGGCCCCACCCAAGGCCACGCTCATGTCACCCATGGTTTGATCAACTACCAACACGCGCGGAGTAAGCCCGTCATGGCAAGCGCTGAGTAACCACCTTGAATCGAAGTCTGACGCATGGTTGTATTTGCTCAGGGCCTTTTCACGTAAAAGCAGCAAGGCTTGGTCTATCCATTCGACATGGTCCCCCAACACATCACCTGAACTGACCAGCAAATTTTCAATGGCACTGGGGCGCGTGCTGTCGTAGTAAATTCCCAAATCGTCCACCACCAGCGACAAAGGAGGAAAGCATTCGCCCGTGCCGTAGGAGCGCAGAAACCCGTCTTCAAGAAAGGTCACATCACCCCTACCAAGTCTTGCATAGCGAGCAGCCATAAGTGCGCTTCGTTTCTGGCCCCAGCCCAACCAATGCACAGAGGCTCCCCGAACCCAAGGCCAAAAAGTGCTAAGGGGTTTGCTTTCCAGCAGCGGAGTCAGAAGCCAAAGCTGGCTGATGTTCGTGCCGAGAAAAGGAATCCTGTATACAACGCTACTTTTCATCGAAGAAGCTGCATCAATGGCGAAGCAGGCGTGAGAACGCACGAAGCACTGCAAAGCGGGAATCACTTAAAAAGGCCTTGGGTGATATCAATAACTTGCGCAGCTTGTTGCCCAACGGAAACCACACCTTTTGCGACGCATATTTAGCGCGATTAATCTCATGCATGCGCCCCATCAACTCGACGTCTGAGTCCCTGTGCACGAGCAAACTACTTGCGCGGTAGGCGTCAAAGAGCAGGCTACTTTGTAAATCAAAAAGCTCGCCAGCCAAGCGCTCAGCCACAGGCGTGCTCAGTGCTTTTTCAGCGGCCCGCTTCATGTTGATCGCAGATGCCATGGGCTTGCGCCATGCAAGCCTCTCATGGTGCAGATGCATGGCATAAAGGCCCAGGCGAGCCATGAATTCACCGTGTATTCGGTGCAGCGAACGCCACCCCTGAAATACCAGCGTGTCATTCAGGTTCCAGGATTCTGTGGTGGCGAAAGCGGCAGGCAGTGGCAACTTAGGGTTGATTGCCAGTAGGCGAAAGACAAAATCCCGGTCTTCACCGCCCCAGCCAGTAAACTCCTCGTCGTACCCCCCCACCTGCAAGGCCAAGTCGCGCCGCAAGGCCAAAACCCCCGAAGCGGGTGCGTAATGCTCGACCACCTTATTATTCGGCCCCCCTTTGGGGTCTTCCAGCAAAAGAGCCTGCACCACACGCGGATAACTTCCATTCAGCCCGCCATCAGCAAACACCTGGCTTGAGGCGGCTGAAGTCAGGTAGACCGCAGGCACGCTGAGAAAATTAAAAGGTGTCGCGTGCAACAGTTGTAACTGATTCAGTACAGCCTGAAAAAAACTGGGGGTGTAAACCAGATCGGCGTCGTCCAGATAAACGAACTCACCACGAGCTGCGCGCAAACCAGCGTTTCTAGCGCGGGACAACGAAAACGGTTGACCGCTGCTTTCAAGTCTGACGTATGCATAACCCCGTTGTTTGCAAAACGACTCCATTTGAGTCGCTACAGCAGCAGAGCTACCGTCGTCCACCACCACCATTTCTAGATTCTCTAAAACCAAAGCGTCGCGCAATATGAGTCTTGCACAGTAAAACGCAAAGTCATCTGTGCGCAGCGGCACCACTACCGAAAGAAGGGTTGAGCCCTCCCTCATTTGCGCCCAATTCCTGAAGGCAGCCCTGGCAAACCAGTGGCGCCGAATGCTGCAACCTCAAACAGCGCACCCGCCTGGGGCTGCGACAATAACTGCGAAGCTGATAAACCAGCTTGCGCTGTGGCTACAAAAATACGGTCAAGGTCCGCACCAGCAAAACAAACGTTGGTCACGTTTGCAGTCGGTAAAGCCACACGCCGCAAAAGCGCGCCATCGGGCGCGAAGCGGCTGATGCAACCTGCCCCCCAGTGCGCCACCCACACGCAGCCTTGCGCATCGAAACACATGCCGTCTGGATAGCCTTCGTCCTCAGCAAACACCTTCCACACCCGCTTATTCGACAACTTGCCTACGGGTGCGTCTAGGTCAAAAGCGTAAATGGTTCGCCTGCCACTGTCGGTGTGCAACATCAGCGTGCTGTCGGCATTGATAGCAGGGCCGTTTGCCACGGTATAGCCCACGTCCACTAATGTCAGGTCACCCCCTGGCCCAAGGCGATAAAGACAACCGTCCGACCTCGACTCATCATCGTTGTTCAAACTACCAGCCCAAACAGCGCCCGTTGAATCCGCTTTAGCATCGTTCAAACGCAACGAAGGGTTGTGTAAAAAGGGCCTGTATAGCCACTCAAAGCGCGTCGGTTCTGCGCTGTGAGCCAGCGCAAAACCTCCTTGCAGCCCTAGTAACAATTTCCCAGCTTGCATAGTGGGTAGCACCCAACCCAGCCGCTGTGCCACTGGCCAGACTTGGGGAGAGGGGCCAACCAAGTTCCAGCGCCACAGGCGCATACCTTGAATATCGACACCCCAGAGGTACTGGGTACGAGCGTCCCAATACAAACCCTCACCCAATAGACAAACCAAATTTCCGACCTGTCTTACGCTAGCCACGATTCAAACCCAAACTAAACAGGATCAAATAAACGCCCACTGATACCGCCATCCAAGCCCACGCAAGAACCGTGCAAAAAACCCAAGTCGCCACTTGCCATGGACAATGCCAGAAGTGCCACCTCATGCGGCGTGCCAATACGCCTCTGCGGGTGACAGTTTTTCAGCTGAGTCAATCGGTCAGACTTGCCTTCAAAGCCAGCATTTAGCATGTCGGTGGCTATAGCAGCTGGTTCTATGGCGTTGATGCGCACCCTTCCACCCAAGTCAACCGCCATTGCGCGGGTCATACCGCTCAATGCCGATTTACTGGTAGCGTAAGCCACAAAGTTGGCTTTCGTCAGACGGGCATGAATGCTACTGATATTGATCACGCAACCCTGTGCGTACTCAAGCTCTGGCAGCAAGCTTTGTGTCAGCACAAAAGGCGCTAACAAGTTGATATTGAGTGTACGCTGCCAATCAGCCAACGAAAGAGTATCAACGCCTCCTAAAACTTGCACTGCAGCGTTATTGACCAACACACATAAGCCGTCACCGTTCAGGTGCTGCTTTATACTATTTAGGGTTTTGTCTTTAAATGATATATCGTCTAATAAGCACTGCAAATCCAGCTGCGAATAGTACTGCCCCAGATAATCAGTAGGCAATGGGGCACAATCCAAGCCAATTACTGAATAACCATGGTTTACAAAAATTTCTACAACTGCCCTACCAATTCCACTAGCAGCCCCAGTAACTAAAGCGCATTTTCTTTGCATCTCTACAACCCAAATTTAATTAAGTCAATGCAACAATCTTTGCAAATCTTCATACGTTTTCCAATTTTCAATTCCAACTTTTTTTGCAGCCAAATCAATGTTTGCCCTATAAATATTGGCTTTTATTTTTGATTGAAGATTTAAGTACATTATTAATGCACGCTTGTAGTCTCCCAAACGATAAAGTCGATTCGCCTCTGACGCAGATATTAACTTATCTTCTTCATTTGAATTAATACTTGTTTCACACGATATTTTTGATCTTACATGCGTCGAAAATAGTGAGTCAAAATCAACCCTTTCAAACTCCTCAAGCTTTCCGCCCTTGGTCGCGTTAAAAATACGCCGTCCAACAGAAGAATATGCTAGGTTCGCCATCCGGTAGTTCATCAGCACACGGTCGAGCTTGGGATCCTTCCAAGTCTTGCCCTTGCCGAAATAGTCCTTGTGAAAATGGTTCATGTCATCGGTGTCTGACAAGAGCACATCACCAGTGCGCTTGTGGCTTTCAGGGATGACATAGTCGAAGTCCATCCCAATCAGGTAGACCTCGGTGAAGCCCATGAAAAAGGCTAGTTGAAGGTTGATGTAGGTAACCGACTGCCCGCAATAGAGCACCCGGCTGGCATCTGTAGAAAACCGTGGCACTGCGTAGTTGGGCGAGGTCTTTTCGTAAAAGCCGCGGTTCATGTTGAAGAAAAACGTGTTTGGCGTCTTGGGGTGCAGATTTCGGTAGATCGTCGGGAAAAACTTGAATGGTGCCTCGTAAGCACGAATCTCATCAACGTTCTCCTTCATCACCGAGCTGTCTTCAACCACGTAGAAGGTGGGTCGGAACCCAGTTTCTCGGGTCTTGTAGTAGAAGGAATTAACGCCAAAGCTGTATTCATTTTCCAGCAGCGACAGATCGTGATGGTTCAGCGAGGGGCCGTTGCCGATGATGAAGCAGCGCTGCCCCTGAAACCGATTGTAGAACTGCACCAGCTCATCGCTATCCGACGCGGGGGCTTTGGCATAGACCTCGCGCACTGGGTAGTCCTCCAGCCCCTTGAAATCAGGCGGGAAGGTCACACCCTCCATCCGCGCCGTCAGCGGCGCGGCCAAGCGCACGCCGTTGACGGCCAGCACATCACCGCGGCGATACAGCTCGGGATCGCCAAAGTCTCGCGTACGCGCCAGCATCTGCGCAGTGGTATGCGCGCGTCCGACATGCTGGCAGTTCTTGTGGATGAACTCGAACGGTGTCAGCGACTTGTCATAGGCACAGCCGTAATTCTCGGTCAGATGGGCGTAGATTTCCTTGAACCGCGACCGCGCGGCGGTGTCAGTGTCATGGTGTAGATGCACATAGGTCTGCGGCGAGATGCGGATGCGCGCCTTGTCGATATGGTTGAAGATCGTGACATCCATCGCTCGATCCTCGCAGGAATAGCCGACATATTGCTCGAACCCCTTTATCGCCATGTAGGCGGCGCGGTTCCAGATTACGATGCCGCCCGCGACCGTCACCGGGTTCTTGATCCGGCTGGCGACGATCAGATGGGTCAGGCTCATCGTCTGTTGCACCTGACGGGTCTCATCGGCATCGGTGTAATAGACGTTGAGATAGGGCGAGGCTACGTCGATGCGACCATGGCAGTCCATCACGTCGCGCAGGAAGTTTGGCCCCGTCAGGACGTCAGTATCCATCAGCGCGACGACCTTGGCCTCGAGGCAGTGGTGACGCACCGCGACGTTGTAGCCCCAGCCGCGGTTGTAGTCCTGCGGGTTGTAGGCGAAGGCGTGGCGCACATAGGGCTTGGCGCCTAGCGCCGCCAGAGACAGGCGCGACTCGCTGTCCTGCTCCAGCAGTAGAACGTCGAACAGATCGCCGTAATAGTGGTCGATCCAGCTCAGCAGGAATTTCAGGTTGTCAAACCGCTCTGACTTGGCTGGGTCGTGCCGCACACCGATGATGAGCGAACCTAGCGTAGGGTCTTCGCATTTGGCCGCGGCCATGATGGCGGCACGCTTGGACCCGTCGACCCGCTCGATCGAGCCAAATCCAGAAAAGGTGTAGTCGGGCACGTCGAAATCGACGCTATGGGGTTTCGTCATGGGGTCCATGGTCATCAGTTTCATGAGCCTTTCATAAATCCAGTCGCTGCCGCATTTGGTTAGGTGGATGTTGTCGCAGGTATAGGTCTTGACTTCGTCTAGGCTCCAGTCCCGAAGATCGACCAGCGGCACACCCGCCTGGGCAAGTTCGGTGGCGAACAGGTCAGAGTAACGCTCGGTGATGCGGATGTTTTCGGGGCGGCCGCGCTTAAAATTGCCCTCCCAGCCCGGAACGAAGCGATTGGCGGTGACGAAGATCAGGTTCGGTATTCCGGCCAAGATCGGGATTAGCCCCTGTCGGGCCATGTCGAGCCCATACATGTTGATCGTCGGCTGGTCTTCGTAAAGCGTGTCGAAGGGCCGCGACAAATGCACTGCCATCGCCTTTTCGCCGAAGACGCGATCGAATATCGCCTTCTTGTTATTGACAATCTTGCGGGAATAGTCGCACGTGTTAAGGCCTAGGTTCCCTGCATTGGCAGGGGTCTGGTTGTGGTAGAGATCGGCTCGTGCGCTGGGTGCAGGGCGGGGTGACCATTCCACGATCCCAGAATACAGGATCACATGGTCATACTGCGCCAACCGCTCCGGCGGGAACTGTTCGAGAAAGTCGAGCGTGGTCGTCCATTTCATCGGACAGAGGAATATGTCCGCGTCGAGCCGCGGGTCCTTGGCCAGCCGCTCGGCAAAGATGTCATAGCTGCATCCAGCCGGTTTGTACTGACCGCGGCTATCTGTGAAGATCAGCACACGTTTTCTCGCCTGCGTCATACTGGGCAATACCTGGCGGTCGGGGCGGTGAAACCCTGCCGCTTGATTGATAAAGTCGATAATTGAAAAACGATCATCTTATTTTTTGCAATGAAAAAATACTCATTTAACCTGAATAGTGCCCTTGCGGGTTCTGTGATTGCCAGTTACAGCTGCTTGCGCACACCTCGCGGTCAGCGCAACCAAGCTGTCCAGCAAGGCGTTTGCAAAATTGTCGATACTGCATACATAGTGGCCCAACGCGGGCAGCGCAACCACGGCAACCTGCTCCGCCCGTGATCAGACCTCGCATGCCATCCCTTGGCCTTTCAGGAACCCGACAAGGTGATGGATCGCAGCGCCACTGGTGCGTAGTACCGCATCCACCGTGTTGCTGGCGTTGTGCGAACCCAGCACACAGCGCGGATGACTGCGCATAGGGCTTTGCATGGGCAGGGGTTCTGTTTCAAACACGTCCAACGCCACTGAAAAAACTTGGCCGCTGTGCAGTGCGACTTCTAGCGCAGGTTCGTCGATGATGGGCCCGCGCCCCACGTTAACCACCCGCACACCGAATTTACACTGGGCAAGCACTTCGGCATTGAGCATGTGATAGCTGCTGGGCGTGAGAGCGCAGTTGATGACGATGAAGTCGGCTTCGTTGATGCGCAGGGGCCAGGTGGCACGTTGCACCTGTGGCATGACAAGGTCGTCAGCCGCATAGGGGTCGTAGGCCACCACATGCATGTCTGCGGCCAGCAGGCGCTTGGCTGTGTTTTTCCCAATGTCCCCGTAACCTACGAGGGCAACGGTTTTGCCCGCTAGGCTGATGCCACAGGGCTTGGGCCATTCACCAGCGCGTACGCCACGGTCAATAACAAAGGTCTGGCGAGCCAAGGCAATCACATAACCCACGGCGATGTCGGCTACTTCACCACCAAACATATTGGGCGTGTTGGTGATGGGTATGTTTAGGTCCTTGCAAGCAGCAAAGTCGACGTTATCCACGCCGATACCCCACTTGACAGCCGCTTTGAGTCGGCCGGCTTTGCCAGCTTCAAACACTTCACGTGTGGCGGGGTCGTCGCCGATGATCCAGCCGTCGTGCTGCGGAACCAATTGCTTGAGTTCCTCAACGCTAAGCGTCTGCACCACATCAGGGGTGGTGATGGTGGCGCCGTGCTGGGCAAACAGGGGGCGAAAGCTGTCAATCATGCGCAGCATGGGCGGGCAGGTGACGAGGATTTTCATATTCAAGCCTTGTTTTGTTCTTGCAGGTAGTGAGCAGCAACCACGGCAAAGTCCCAGTCGGCTGGGGTGTCAATGTCGATGGATTCAAAGTACGGGCCTTCGTACATCATGGGCTGCTTGCCAATGCGTGCCTTGGTCTTGGCAAAGCTGCTGGCCGTGAAGAGGTAGAGGTTGGAGTTTTCTTCGAACCAGGGCTCCAGGTTCTGGGTCGGGATCAGGTTGTCGGGGTCGTGGTTCACGGGGCTACAGTCAGCCCTGTAAAAACGGGTTTGCACCTTGTCCACAGTAAACAGCGAGTCGGCCTTGCCTGCCGCCTGCGCTTCGGTAAAAGCCGCAATCGCCTTGCGGATAGTGTCAGCACTCATGAGTGGGTTGGTGGTGTGGGTCATGAGGTAAAGGTCAGCCGGGACGTAGGCCAGGTCGTCGGCCAGCACTAGGTTCATGGATACATGATCACCACAGATCTCGGGCTTGCGGTCACGGATGGTGATGCGGTCGGTGTCCACCAGGCCATTCTCGGACAGGATGTGCCGCGCATCGGTGTTGATCACGATCTGGTCGATTTCCTGAACCTCCAGCAAAGTGTCCAGAATCCAGCGGAACAGCGGTTTACCGCAGAAGTCACGAAAGTTTTTGCCTTTAACGCGGACACTGTTCGCCTTCATGGGCAACAGGGCGACGATTTTGGTTTTGTTGATATTCATAAATCAGTGAGGGAAAAAATATTCGTCTTTTTGGGCGCGCGACAGTCGTCGGTGGTCGTGGTTTCCACGGTAGCTACCCATGTATTGGTTGTAGCGGTATCTCACGATGTTAGGTAACACTTGGCGCAATAGGCCTTGGCGTTGTGCGTGCACAGCATCACCCCAAATGCTGCTCAGGGTGTAGCGCAAGGTGTCGAGCAGGCCCACATGAATATTGGGCATGATTTGCTGCAAGGCGATAGCCTCGCGCTCAAAGCGGCGGCGCACTTGGGGCCAGGTTTCGCTGTGGTGGTGGAACACTGGGGCCTCAGCCACGTAGGCCACCCGCTCCCCGTCGCGCACCAGGCGTTGGGCTAGGTGCATGTCTTCAAGGCCGGTCAGTTCTTCGTCAAACCGGTAACGGGCCCAGCTGGTTTTGAGTAGGGCCGCGTTGGCGTTGTTGCAATAAAAGCCTTCTTGCGGAACGAGCGATGTTGCTGGAAAGTATTTGTTGAATACTTGGCACTCACTGAACTGACTGGTGGGCCCACCAAGCTGCCGGCCATAGCTGTATTTCGCCACGCCATCGAGCAAAGGCTGACAGAGTTTTTGTAGCCACTGCGGGCTGGCGGGCACGCAGTGGCCGCTGGTGATGATCAAAATCTCTCCACTGGCGGCCTCGCAGCCTATGTTGAGCGAACGTCCAAAAGAAAACTGCTCACGGCTGATGTGGAAGATGCGGCAGCCGTATTGTTGAGCGATAGGCAAGGTTTGGTCGGTAGATCCGGAATCCACCAGCACCACTTCGCAGTCCAAGTTATCGGTTTGCTGCTGAGCAATGCCCTGGAGCAGTTCTTCAAGGTAGCGCGCTTCGTTGAGGGTGCGCACTATTACGCTGGCTTTCACCTTCACAGGCGAAGCAATCTTACGGTGCTCATACACCTGGTTGTCAGCGTTGGATGAAAAGAGGTATTCGTCGGTTAGCAGCATACGCACAAATCGCTTTTGAAGACTTCGCTGTAGGGTTGTTTTTCGAAAACGGTGCAGGCACCGTTGAGCGTGGCGTCCACAGTGCGGCGGCCATCGATCTCAAACACCTGGCGGGCGAGGCGGTAGGACTCTTCTGAACGGGCGAGGTCCGGGTCGTCCCAGCGCTGCCCACCAAAGTAAGCCGGATCAAAGTGGTTAGAGTCGTCGCCTTGCATGAAGCGGGTTTCGTTAGGTTGGCCTTGGTAGCTGAACAGGTGGTCCATACCCACAATCACCACCTCTTTAAAACCCATGTAGTTAGCCACCTGCAAGGCGGCATAGGTGACGGTGTAGCCCTCGTTCACCCCTTGGCTAATGTCTTTGCAAAACTTGTGTGGCGGGCTGTGGGTTATATGGTGCGTGAGGGCCGATTCGGGTAAGTGTGCAGCGTTATGCTGGCTAATGAACTTGACACAGTTCAAAGCCTTGATTTGTAACGCAGCTTGTTCAATCACCAAATCGTTGACCGCCACGTAATACCTTGGGTAAAAGCCAAAAATTTTTAAACCCTAAAAAGATTTTGTTGAGCCCAAAACAGATGTTTTTGCGCAAGAATCGTGTGTCCATGTGGTTGAGCGAAGGGCCTTTGCACACGAGCAGTGCGCGCTCGCCTTGGTGTCTGTTGTGAAAGGCGAACAATCGGTCATAGTTTGGGTGCACTGTCACGTTTTGCCGAGTAAAGCTGCACGGTTTCGGGCCTCAAGGAGTGTGAAACCATTGGCCAACAAAAATGGCACGGCCAAAGTTCCCTTAGCTGTCCATTTACCGTTATCGAGCCAAGTGTCATCCACACAAACCAAACCGTTGGGCGTAAGTTTGTCTAGCACCGACTCAGCGCAATCCAAATGCATCTGGTGGCATTGGAGCTCGTCAATGCGAGCACCCAAAAACTGCTCATAACGGCTTTGCCTGATTTCGCTATGGTTGCCATGATCAAAGTCATAGGCATCGAGGAAAACAAAGTCCAAAACACCTTGATGCTGCCTGAGGTAGTCCTCGCCTTTCATGGTGATGGCCTGAAAGTGTGAGAGCCCCATTTCATGAAACATCTCACGTGCCAAAAGACTATTGTGTGGATCCATATCCACCGTCACAAAGCCAATACCGTGTTGTTTACAGAAGAGCGTAATTTTGCGAGTTGAGCCTTGACCTGGAACATCTTCTCGAGTGGTGCCAATCTCAACCAAAACCGGTTTTCTGGGAGCGACCGACGCTTTGTAAGCGGCGATTTTTTGACCAAGCACCGATAGCAGCAAGTCATGCCCGTGTTCTGATCTTTGACCTGCTGCTTGATGCAATGCGATGTTGGCTTTATCGATGGCGTTACGGACCGATTTGTGCAGAAAAATAGGCCCGACACCCTTGAGTGTCATTTCGGTCACAAACTCAGCGGCTAGCGTTGCCTGCCCTAGGTTCACCATGGCTTCGCTGAAAGCAGAGGCTGCAGCAGCTGTCCAGACATTCGTTTGGCGTTTTGCTAATTGAACATATGACAACGCCGTCATCTTGTCTATTTTTTGAGCCACCAATGCACTGGCAAGTGCCAGATAAAACGAAAGCCGACTGACATCGTCTAGCGTGCGCAAGGACTGTTGCCGCAAGTCATCAACAGCCGCATGAAGATCGGGGGCGTTTATACAATGCTGAACCCATACCAACACCTCTGCACTGGGACCACCATTGTGGTGGAAGCTGACATCGTTCGCTACGATCCAATGGGCCTTATCGAGCAGCAATTCAACCGATTCAGTCCATTGAAAGCCAAATTCAGCTTGCACTGAATTGCATTGCTGAAGCATTCTTTGTTGCACCGCTTTGTGGTCAACTTCTATAAACGGCTCGCACTGCACAGATTGTTGGTAATGAGAAAACACCACCGATGCGTTGTCAGCCAGCGCGTTTGCCGCAGCCAAATTATTGTGTACACCAGCCAATAGAATTTGCTGAGTTAGATTTGGGTCAGCTTCTTTGATCAGTTGTTTAGCCAACTTGAACTGCCCCACTTGTAGATAAGCGGCAGCAATGAAGACCAAGCCTTCTGATGATCCTAGTGCCCTCTTGACCTCATCTAAATCAAGTTCAACCAATGCGGCCCAGTCACCGAATTGCCAAGCTTTCTTAATGTCAGCCAGCAAACCGCCATCTTGAAAAGATGGGGTTTTATCAAGCGCGTGCGCAGATTGATTAACCATTGACCGCTTTTTCTTTCATGAGGTTTTTGATTAGCTCTATCTGCACCTCTGCTTTGAGCAGCTCTTTTTTTAATGCCTCTTGTTGCAGCAAGGCGTTTTGATGTCTCCCTTCAAGTAGCGATAGCTTGCTATTGAGTTCAGTGACCTGCTTTTGAAGTGCAGTTGATTTATTAAGCGCCGCTTTGAGCTGAGTTTGTGATTGCTCGTTCGCTTTTGTCAGCTCTGCCGCCCGTGAAAGGGCTTGTGCCTCATGCACCTTCGTCTGCTCGCTCAGCGCTTGGTCGGCTTGCGCTTTAGCTTGGTGCTGCAGCCAAGCAGGATCTCGCAGCCAAAGGGTTTTGGCCAGCTGGGTGTTGCGTTCCGCAAAGCAGGCCGCAAGCTGGTAGCCCTGTGGGACCAGCTGGGCCTGCAGTTGATCTAGGGTGCTGCCGCTCGGGCTATCGTCTGGTGCGCCCAACACCACACGGGCCAGCAGCACGTGGGTGTGTAATAGGTCGGCGCCCTGCAGCAGGTGGGCTGCGGGTAGGCAGTCCAACAGCAACCATGAGCTGGGCTGTAGGCTATTCAACAGGTTATTGATGGGCACGCCGCTGCTGGCAGGCTGCTCACTCATAAACTGCAGACTGGGCCACAGGGCTTGTAAGTCGTTGGGCGGCAGCAAGCTGCTCTCGGTACCCAGGCTGTAGTGATAGTAGATGGGGCTGCCCTCAACATGGTTGCTTAGCACCACGTCGGCGCTGAGCTGCCAGGTGCTGTCTGGGCCCAAGCGCTTGGCTAGCTGGGCCATGGCTGGGGCGTGGGCTTCTAGCGCGTGGACTTCCAGGCTGGCGAACCGGGGCATTGCTTGCAGGCTCAACAAGCCTTGCACCACAGGGCCAGTGCCGTTGCCTGCGCCCACCAGCTCCAGCTTTTGCGGCGCGTAAACCTGTGCGGCCATGTGCAACCAACTTGGCAGGTTGGCCATGGGCTGCATGGGCAGTTGCGTGGTCAATGACAGGTTGGCATTCATGCGCGGACCTTTTTAAAGGCTTTGGCTTTGCCGGCCAAGGCAAAAGGCAGCCACAGCCAGCCCCAAGGGGTTTTGCCATGCTTGAGGAGGGTTTGCCCCAGCTGGTACGACAGGTGCTGGCGGTAGCTGTCGGCCTCATGCGCGTCGGCATAGCTGTGAATGGGCGGCAGCTTTTGACCGGCTTTAGCGCGCTGGTCAGCAGCGTGGGCACGGAGTTGACCTAAAAGTGCAAAAGGCATGCGCAGCCAACCGCTAATACTGCGGCTGTTGTCGATCATGGCCGCACCCAAGCGGTAGCTGAGCTGCTGCTGTATGCGCTGAGCTGCGCCATAAGGCTTGGCTTTGAACTTGGTTTGGCCTTTCTTGAGATCTTGGTTTTCGAGGTAGTAGCGCTCGAGTTCTTCTTGCACTTGGTGCAGTTGGGTGAGCAGCAGATCGTTCTCTTCCTCAAGTTCTTTGACTTGTGGCGCTGCCAGCACAGGCACTTGCTGCTGGTTGGCCAGCAGCTTGGCGTCGCTAAGCTGTTGCTGCAGGCTTTGCACTTGCTCATACAAGCCCAACACAACGCTGGTGATCGCTTGGCGCTGAGCGATCAGGTCCAGCCATGCTTGTCCAGGGTGACAAGGGCTTGCACTTGCCTGTTGGCCTGTCACAGTTGAAGCTGCCTCTAGCTCCGAAAAAATTTGGGCAGCCATAGGGTGGTCTTGCAGCAATTGGTCCACCAGCAAACGGTCTAGTGCAGAATCACCTTGCATCCATGCAGCCATTTGGGTGGCGTGGGCACCAGGCATTTGGGAAAAGGCCATCACGAGACTGTTGGCGCTATTGCTAACTGGCTCTGCGGCGGCAGGAGCTGGCAATGCCTCTAGAGAGGGCGGTGCTTTGCCTTGAAACCTGTCGCCCAGCTGATTCAAGTAGTTGTCCAATTGCTGACGTGCACGCTGGGCGTTGACCAACAGACAGCGGTCTGGGTAGCGCGAATAAAACCGCAGCATGGCACCGTTATAGGCCTGCCAGTTTTCAAGTAAGCGATTCACGGCCATATCAGGCGGTGTGCCGTGTTGACCATTGATTAGTTCTACGCCACTGATCTGCAGCACGTTGGATGGGTGGTCATACACCATCACAAAAGTTATGTACGGGTCCAGCTGCGCCCAGTAATCGAGCCAGAAGATGCTGCGGGCATCTGCCCAGCCCCACAAAGGCTGCTGTAAATTACCCATCAGCAGGTCGAGTGCTAAACCATGCCAAACAGGTCCAGCTTGCAGTGCGGCGAAATCTTCTTCCGTGATGGCTGATTCAATTGAGATGGCGTCATGCGCTTGGCATAGTGTGTCTGTGATTTGTTGGGGCAGCAAGCCATCGCGCTTGGAGGGCATCGCCCCTTGCATGCCCGACGCTTGCAAGAGTGCTTCGACCTTTTGCAACGAGGAGGATGGGTGACCTAAAAGAATAATCTTGTTCATTTACAGTCCAAAAACAACTTTCGCGCTCACCGCAATTTGGTAAACGATTTGCGTCATGTCTTTCCAAAATTGACGCGGTTTATCGTCCACTTTGGGAAGCACCAAAACTTGGTCTCCCGCAACTATGCGCGGCCAACTGAAATAACTATTGGGATCAACTTGTTCAAAGCTGCCATCGCGCCGAGCAATAACTACACGGGTGCTGTCTGCGTTTTGTGTGTAGCCGCCTGCACGTTGTACATAGTCACTGAGGCCCAAATTTGACTGATAGGCAATAGCGTTGGGAAACAACACTTCCCCACTAATTAACACCAAGTCGTCTTTACGGGGGATGCGCAGCACGTCCCCGTTTTCAAGCAACATATTGGCCTTGGACTCGTTGGTGGCAATTTGCACCTGCCCCAAGGGTTCTATTTTTTTTGCGCGATCTATCCACTGTAGCGTGAGGTCGGCTTCATCTTTGCGCAAGCGCGCTTCATCACTGCTACCGCTTCGGGCCGTGAGCAAGGCACTTTCTAGACTTCTAAAGCTGGTATTTAGTAACTCTTTCTGACGCTGTTTGACGCTTTGCCTAAAGAGCTGCAAGTTGGCCATGTCAGCATCAGCCATGGGCTGAATGCCTGCCAGAACCGTTTGCATTTTTGTACCGTAGGGCAACACGTATTCTTGCGGGCTGCTGTGTTCGCCCTCTACGCGCACGGTGATGGTGCCGGGCTTTTTGTCAGCCGTAAACTCCACAGCATCACCGTTCTTGATAGTGACTTGATGCACATCCGCCAATGCGTAGTATTCGGTGTTGACAACCGTGCCTGTGTTGCGCACCACGCGCACATGCGTAGCTTGGGCTTGAGGTTTGGCTTGCGAAGCCAAGTCGTTCACGCCCAGCGGGGTGCCCGCAGAAAACTCAAAACGTTTGGCACTTTCTACAAGACCACTCACCAGCACTGTGCTTTGACGAGAAGGCACAAAGATGACATCACCATCCCCCAACTGAATGAGAGGCATGTTGCCGCCGAGCAAAAAATCGTACAAGTTTGCTGACGCACGTACCTGCCCTGCTCTTTTGATTTGTACATTTAAAAAAGTACCACGATCAGGGTCGATGCCGCCCGCTTGATCTAAAAAGTGCAACACGCTGTCCATGCTGGTACCGTTGTAAAGCCCTGGTCGGTTGACAAAACCACCTACGAATATGCGCACAGGTTGCGCCTCGGCCAAACTGGCGTAGCTATAAACGTTAGACCTGAATGATTTGGCCATGGCCACGTCCACCAGCTTTTGTAGTTCGTGGTTTTTAACGCCTAACACGCGGATGGGCCCAACGTTAGGCAAGAAAATGTTGCCTTGCGCATCGACCACCAAGGCTGCTTCGTATGTAAACGCACCCCAAAAACGAACTTGAATTTTGTCGCCCACGGCAATGGCGTAGTCAGGGTTGAACTGCGTGGCCCCCTGCCGAGCAAATGCACCTGTAAAGAGGTTGGCACCAAAGGTGTCGCTTTGTGCGTTTTTTTGGTAGTCAGCCTGCTGTGGGGCTTGCGGACGGACTTCAGGAGCGATCGCGGCAAGCTGTGGCGGAATAGCTGCGGGGTTGCCCCCTGTCAACTGGGGCTTGGGTGCAAGGCCCAATGCTTGGCTAACACCAAGCGGGTCGGCATAGTCAGCAGCACCTGCTGTTACATGGCTGAATGCACAAACCGCCAGCAGCAAAGAACGGAGTAACGAAAATGTATTTGGCATGGTTAATCTTTGTGGTCTTGCACAACAGCCCACAGCAAATGGGCAATACCGGCAAGCAAAAGTGCGGTCAGCAAAGACACCAAGGTGTTGTAGATGCGTCTTGGCTCTAGCGGGTATTCGGGCAATGTGGGGGCCTCAACCACACTGAGCTTTTTGATGGTGCGGGTGGCTTCGATGCGCCCTTTTTCTAAGGCCGAAATTGCAGTTTTGTACACAGCCTCTGCAAAAACGGCTTGCATTTCTAGGCGTTGATACTCTTCCACTGTTTTGTTAAGTGGCTTGCCCGTGGGGGAAGCCAGCCTGGCTTGCTCTTGAGCTATTTGTTTTTCAACCGCCACAATTTGCTGGTTGATTTGCACCACCGTTGGATGGCTTGCAACAAGGTAAGACTGCAAAGCGCTCCGCTGGGTTTGCAACTCGGTCAACATGGCTTGCAGCTTAGCCACAATGGAAACCATGCTCTCTGCTGTAGCCATGGGTGACACCAAACCTTTTTTGTTTTGGTAGTCCAGCGCAGCTTGCCTAGCCAACACATATCGCTCGTGCATTTGCACAACTTGCTTTTCTAAAAAGTCGACTTGTGTTTGTGCCATGCTGTTAGCCACTGTGTTCATGAAGGCTTCGCCTTCATGAACCAACATCTCAGAAATGGCTTGCGCCATCTCGGGGCTGTAAGCCTGAGCTTTGACGACTAACACCCCGCTGTAGTCATCCAACTCAACCGACACACGGCTGAGGTAGTAGCGATGCAACCACTCAATGGGCGCGTTGGCAAACATAAACTTTGAAAACGGGTCACGACGCCAGCTGCTGTAGTGGCCACGTAAATCAAGCGACTTATCCAGCTTCTGAAGTAAACCCACAGACAACATGTAGTCGCGCATCATCAACTGGTCAGCACGGTTGACACCCGCTGCACCGCCAATCAGGCTGACCAAATCGCCACCAACGCCACCTGCGGACAAATCGGTACGCTCAATCACGATATGCGCAGTCGACACATAACGATCTGAAGCCAATAAAAACCAATACGTCGCAAAAACCAAAAACACTGCCAATGCTGTGGCCCAAATTGGCTGCATGACAGCAAAGCGCTTCACACGCTCCTGATCCTCTTTCCAGTTTCGCGCTTTCAGCTGATCTATCCATTTCCAGCGCTTCATTGAGGCAGACTTTCTTTGTAAGCTGTCAGAGCGTCATCAATTTTTTCAAACCAATGCGCCTTACCCTGGTGAAGCCAAATACCTGACTGGCAAAACTGCTTCAAGGTCCCCTCGCTGTGCGAAACCATGATCAAACCAGCTTTATCTGCCAAATTTTTAAATGCATTAGCCGCTTTTTTTGTAAAAGCCGCATCGCCTGCGGCAGTCACCTCATCAGAGATATAAACATCAAAGTCAATCGCCAAAGACAATGCAAACTGCAAGCGCGAACGCATACCAGACGAGTAGGTTTTCACGGGTTCATCGAATGAAGCTCCCAATTGCGCAAAATCTTGGATGTACTTCAAGCGATCTTCTAAATCATCCCGTGCAATGTGGCCATGAATGCGACATACAAATTTCGCATTCTGTCGACCCGAAAGCGAACCCTGCAAGCCCCCACCGTAGCCCATGGGCCAAGACACACGACATGCTCTTTTCACGTCGCCTTTGTAGGGCTGGTCTACCCCACCAATAATGCGAAGCAAGGTTGACTTACCAGCGCCGTTGCCGCCAACCAAACCCATATTGATGTTGCGAGGAATAGTCAGGTTGACCCCCTGCAAAACCCATGGACCTAGGCCATGATCGGTTCTATAGCGTTTATACACATCGCGAACAACAATCATGCTGTCACCAATCGCGCGGAAAACCGACGCATCAACAGCAAGCCACTGAACAAAAGCATTGCTGCAAAAGTAAACAGGTAAGAGACACTCAACCCCTCAACTGGGTGATATGTTGCCGAAAAGCTCGCGCGTGCAGTCTCAATGCCTTGTGCTACGGGGTTGTATAGCAACCACTCACGGTACGGGAGAGGAATGCTGACAAGCGGCACCATCACCCCTGAGATGATGTACATCGGCTTCATGACGAAGTTCAGAACAATCTCCAATTCGGGAACAAGGTCATGCAAAACCGCGCGCAATATGCCCCACCCTATGGCCAGAGTCCATAAACCGAAAATTGCAAATACAAACTCAATGGGATAGCTTGGGAGGACATCATGCCCGAGCATGGCGCCAACGCACAAAAGAAGTAATGCAACGCAGACAAGCAGGACTAGCTCAAGTAAAGCCCGAACAAACATGGCATCAATTGGCCGCACCTGTCTGTATGAAAACAAAGATTTATTCGCATTGATGGCTGTTGAGGTTTGACCGCTGACTCGTTCAAAAGTGAAATATGCAAGCAAGCCAACTGTGATCCAAACAGTAGTATCAAACCCGCTGACTGAGTGAACTCGTATCACCGTAAAAATAACCACCAGATATACGATGTGAAAAATTGGTTCTAAAAGCAACCACGCCCACGCTCCTCTGCTTGAGAACAACCTTGCCAATGCTTCACGCAGAAACAAGGCTGTCCAAACAGATCTCATCACTTGCCAAATAGAACGTGTAGCCAACTCGTTACTACCAATCTATGGCGATGTTGCGAGGGGCGTACCCACACACTGGGAGTTGCGTCAAATTTTTCAGCTGCAAAATAAACTCATCTGCAAGCTCCTGATTTGCAGGAACAGCTTCAGACCAGAACTTGTCTAACTCACCATCAAACACCAGACCCGGCCTTTGATAAACAGCGGACCCCATCACCTTCAAAGGCACATGACACTTCAGAGCACGCACACCCACCGTGCTGTTTACAGTAATGACGCCGGCAGAATGCTTAACCAACAGCGGCGTATCGCCCTCGACCAAATAAATAATCCGTTCATCGACACCAAATGACTTGGCCACTTGATCGACAAACTTTCTGTAGCCCCCCATACCCCTTCCATGAGGATGCTCACGAAAAACCAATAACGCGGCTTTGGGCGCATGAATTGAAAACGATCGGATGAGTTTGGATAAAAACTCTTCAACTGAGTTGTAGCTTGAGAACAGCTTTAACTGTGCATCGCCTTCGAACTGCAAGGGCACGAAATAGAAAAAAGCTTTCCCATCCAACAGCTTCTTTTGCTGACGCAAGTCTAATTTTTGATGACTGAATTTTCTAAACCACGAATACATCCAATACGAAAAGTAATATGCAACCGACCGATGTCTGTGATGTTGGTAGCCTATGTATTTGAAATGCCCAAACAACATTTGCGCGTAATGAATGGCTGCAAAGTAAGTAGAGCTCAGAAAAGGATGCCTATCTGTTGCACTTTGAATATGCTCCTTTGGACCAGCCCAGTTAAAGCGATCCAAAGTAGTCGAGTTGCCATTTACCCCGTTCAACTCCGCGGTCAAGAAGCCAGGCCTAAAGTACCCCTCTTCTAAAACGACAACTTCTAGATTCAACTCGGTTGCCACTTGAAGTGCGGCCTGGTGGTAAACACGCGACTGACCAAAAAGAACGACAACGTCAACCTTGAGTTGAACGCATTGCGTTGTAAAAAATGCTCGCCACTCATCCAACTTACCGGCAAACTTTATCGGCTTAATAGCTTTGCAGTCATACTCATCGCCCCCTGAAAAGACAATGCGGTGCACTTGTATTTTTCGACATAACAACCAGTCTGTTAAGCGATCGAAAAAAGGCCCAACTGGTCCCTGCAATAACATGACAGAGCGTGACGCTTTCAGCACAGAAAGCGCAGGATTTTCATAAACTACCTGCACAGGGATTGGGTCTCTTTTCACTATAGACTCAAGATAATTCTTAGCTTTTACGACTCTTAACTAAGTCTGAGTTTTTGATTGAGTTCAGAAGGCCCACAAAGGAATCAATCTGTTCCGGCGTGATCTGCTCTATAGAGCTAATGTCTAGGTACTGCAGTCGAGATGCCTCTGTTGTGCTCTTCTCATGATGTAACTCGTCAACAAAAACCTTGGTCATGTCTAAACCAAGCCATTTGATGAGATGAAGTAGATGGTCCAAATCTGGAAACGAATCTCCCTTGAACCACTTACGCACAGTCTCACGGCTCACTTTGAGAACGTACTTCGAAGACAAGTACAAGTCCCTTGCAAACTGCTCATTCGATGGAATCGTTTGGTAATGGCTACCGCAGCACCGCCTTAACTCCTCCGAGAAGCGATGTTTGACGAGTTCAGGTGTACTTGTCATATCTGTATAGATTTTTGTTGTTAAATTGGCAATAATTAGTTGCAATGGTTATGTTTTTGCAACTTCAAATTGTTGAAAATCATAAAACTGATAGAAACATAAAATAGTTATTAATTAATAATTTCATATTTTATTAAATATTTTTTAATTACTAAATGAATGTTTCTCATAGGTTATTAGCTACCTTGCATGGAATTATTAATTTTCGAATTGATATATTTAATATAACTTCAGTTACGTTATTTAACAACCTTAGTTATTTTTTTGATTTGCTTTTGTCGTAAATTAATTGCAATCAAAAGCACGTATGACTCAAGACCAAAACTCGTTCGCAGCACGGCTACAAAGTCAGCTTCTACTTAGGGGGAAACCTATAAGCCCTACTGCACTTGCACGCGAGTTCAACTTACGCTGGAGAGGTGCACCAGTTAGTACAAATGCAGCAAGAAAATGGTTATACGGCCCTACCATGCCAAAAATGGAGAAGATCCAAGTCTTAGCAAAAATGCTCGGCACTTCCTCTGAATGGCTTCGATGGGGACAAAATACTGATCTCGTCCCTGATGGATCTACTCGCCCCAAACAACCTGCAGATCTAAATTTCACGGATTTGCAATTAGCCGAAACAGTCTTGCACGATTGGGCGCTGTTAACAGAGGCAAATAAACAGCTAATTTCGGGAATACTAGATCTTTTACTTAAGCAGCAACGCTTTTACAAATAAGCAAGATGGTTCGAGCACTTCGTTGCAATCTTGATCCTGCTGGAGCGGCCTTCGACCAGCTAAGGAAATTACCAAGACATCAAACAGCAAAGCGTCAACATTCTTGACGACCCTACGTTATTGACCTCCTACGCGAATTACCTCCCCTCAAATAATCGCAAAAGCTTGTCTAGCTCAGGAATGTGTGCTCGTTGATTTTGGAGTACGGCGTAGTCGAAATTTGCTGAGTAATCATCTGGTTCGAACATATCCTTGCCAGTGATTATTTTTAGCTGGCGCTTGCAATCGAGGTTTGATGCAGGCACGGCTTTACCTAGTATTTGCAGCAACAACCCTTCTAAACAAGGCGTCGAGCCTACAAGTTCGATCTTCTTGCGTTTTGCATCGCTTCTGTTTTGCTTTGTCCAAACAAGATCCGTATCCAGCAAACACAACTTCTTGTCGTAGCTAGAAATTCGAAGCGCCCCAATTGCAGTGCCAATTACATTACTTGGGCCTTTACCACTGGCATCTCTAACTGAGACATTTACGCCACATCCCCCCGAACAATAAATGCCACGAAGGTATTTCAAGAAGGCGGCATCAGCTTTACCTTCACCAACAGCTAGTAAAGTTTTGCGCTGAGAGATGTGCGGTTTGCTATATCGAGCCATCACATGCTGCCTTACAACTGCGGAATAGCACCATATGAACCGCCCATGTACTTGGCGTACAAGTTGTCATCAGCACGGATACCCTTCACTTCATCCAGTCGCCATGCGTTGCTTTGACAGTTTTTACCCTTCTCCACAAGCACAACTTGAGCCTTATGCAACAAGCTCAGCACTTCGATTGAGTGGCATGTAAAGATGATTTGAGCATTGTGAGGATTAGTCACAGGAGAGTAGAACAAATCCAAAATCGGCACCAATATGTGCGGATGCAGATCTGCTTCAAGCTCGTCGATTACAGCCACGCCACCAGACGTCAATACTGGCAAAAGGCGAGAAAGCAAAAGATAAGCAGCCTGAGTGCCGCTGGACTCTTGTTTGAGCATGATTGAGTGCTCAACGTCATTGACTTTATGAATGCCAAAAGGAACAAAAATATCCTCTTTGTCACCGTTGGCATGAGTCACAGTTTGGCGTTCGATACGAATATCACTGAGACCCAAATCCCAACTCTTGAGCAATCTTGTCATGGCTAATCGCAGATGATCATTAGCTGAATAGAGGGCAGATGCGCCAAAAATTTGCCAATCATCAATGTGATGACGACCCATCACATGCATGGTTGTGAAAACTTGCATTGAGCAAATTTTCATTGCTAATCGAACTTGATACTGAGCAGCCGTAGATAGCAAAGAAGCGTTTTCACGGACTCGTTCAGCCTCCTTTTGCAAAAAACCAAACTGATTCTGCTTAATGTCGTAACTTAGTGATGTGGGATTCCAGTCCCTTGCAAATACGTATGAGAAGGCTCTTGTTAGCTTGCAATAAAGATGTTCAGAGTAGACGCGGGTTTCACTTGCAACAAGCCGATATCTCCAGTCTTTGCCATCCATTTCAAATTCAATTTCAAACTCCGAGGCCTCGTTGGTAGCGCCGAAGTGGGAGATCAACGGGATAGGAGCGTCAACCTTTGCTTGAAATGACTGACGAATAAACCAATCCAAGAATGCCAGCGATTTGATCAATGTCGTCTTACCACTTGCATTAGGACCAATAACAGCAAGCACCTTGGTTAGTTTTGTGCCAAGCGGCGTCTCAAACGCCCGGTGGTCATCTGGTGTGTGCTTGCTCAACTCCAAAGTAATTTGGACTTGCTCGTGGAAGGACTGAAAATTGCGAACAGCAAAAGACTTCAACATAACGCCTCCAATCACAATATCAACAATTTTTCGTTAAATTTTCACTTACAAGGCAATAATACATTAGAAAAAATAGATTTTTCAACAAATTTTTGTTGAATTTCAAGAATAACGAAAACTTGGTATGACTCCTTGCTTGACAAACGTATGCGTCGTCTGAATGAGATGCGTCAACGTTTTTGACGCTGCGCAGCTAAGTAGTTAACGGCTGCTTCAGGCTGCAATTGCGAGTGGAGCTATGGCGGGGTTATTCTTGAACTTCATTTCAGCAGCCCAAAGATCCAACGCTTCTTGCATGCGAAGCCAACTTTCAGGCGTGCCTCCTACCGCTCTTGCGATGCGAATAGCCATTTCGGCAGTGACTGATTTTTTCTCGTGCAGCAAATCTGAAACTGTTTGTCTGCTGACCATCAAACGAGAAGCAAATTCCGTTTGGGTCCAGCCAGTCGCGGGCAAGACATCCTCACGAAGCACGGCTCCGGGGTGAGTAGGTTTGCGGTTTTGATTTCGTAAAGACTTCATTAGTGATAGTCCTCCAAGTAAACGTTAATGGCATCTTCGCCGATAAACTCAAATGTGATTCGCCAATTTCCAGTGACCGATACAGCAAACTCATTCTTCCTAGTGCCTTTGAGCTGATGGAATTTATAGCCGGGCAAATTCATATCGTCAGCCTCCTTGGACGCATCTAGGCGGTCAAGCATTCGCTCAATTCGGCCAGCATATTGAGCTGGAATGCTTTTGAAGCTACCCTTTGTAAAAAAGAGCTCCAAGCCTTTGTGTTTGAAGGAAACAATCATTGGCGTTGATTGTAAACACATTGTTTACAGTGTCAACTGATGCATGACACTCTTTGTGCCACAATCAAGCTCACTAGACTTTTTTCTACTCTGGACACTCCGAGACCGTCCAGACCTCCCTGAGCGTCCAGATTTTGGACACCCCTCTACCGTCTAGAATGCATCAAGCGTCGAGAGCTGGACACCTCTGGCAAAAGATGCAAAAACACCAATTACACACTTTATTGCACATCAACTGAATCCTCGCTACGAAGCCCATAAAACAATGAACTCTAAAGAACACTGTTTTCTGTTAATCCGTAGGTCCCTGGTTCGAGCCCAGGTTGAGGAGCCAATAAAGTAAAGCCCCTGCACTCACGTGCAGGGGC
>JACCDY010014344.1_pt1 | contig 36378 bp, 38 predicted proteins | sample 7446391 | NCBI WGS metagenome assembly JACCDY01 (sample SAMN15323451, study PRJNA562643) | freshwater metagenome | isolation source: river surface water | place: USA:Blue River Watershed | collected 2017-08-18 | reverse complement strand
TATTCCGGCCTCCGAGAGGGCGATGCCGACGGCGTTTTGTTCGGCAATTCCCTGCGGGTCGAAAGATCGAGTTGCGTGAACTCGAGAGGCATTTGCTGCCCTTGCTAGCAAAATCATTTCTTGCGCGACATTGGTAAGCCCGCGAACGTGACGAATCGTAAGCTTTCGGTTTAGCGATGCTCCGAGTGAATCGAGCGAGGCAACCAGTGAGTGCTGCCGCACGGGGCTGAGCACCTCAAACTTTTCTAGGTCAACAATGTAGACCGGTGCCACTAGGCCATCGGAATCTTGGTTAGCGCCCGCAACCGCGGCATTCAGCGCAACGTTATCTTGAATGCGAAGGTCACGCCTAAACCAAAAGACTCTGGCCAATTCTTAGCTTTTCGCTCTAACGGCAAGCCACTGAAACGTGATCAAGCTGGAAATAAGTGAAGCACCGAGCATGTGCAAACCCACCAAAATCGCCGGCACTCCGGTGTTTGCCTGAATCACTCCGATGATTGCCTGCAATGCCAAGGCAACGAAAAGGCCAAGGGTTACTCCGGTTGCGCGCTTAACCGCGCCATCTTTGTTTACCCGTATCAAAAGCAAGAGCGCTGCGAGCGTCAGAGCAATGGTTATGTAACCCGGATAACTGTGCAGGTGTTGAATGATCTCGAGGTCGAGACCATTGCGCGGCGAGTTGGCATCTCCGGCGTGCGGCCCAGCCCCGGTAACCACCACACCAATCGCGAGCGAGGTGAATCCGCTGATCGCTATCCATGGCGTAATTAGGTAGACCGAGTAAGGAATCGGCTGGTGCTCTGGCTTGTAAAACCGCCAAAACAAAATCGAAGCAATCGAGATGAGAATGCTGCTGACAATGAAGTGCAAGCCGACAACCCACGGATTTAAATTGGTCAGCACGCTAATGCCACCAATAATGGCTTGCGCGATTATGCCAAGCCCAAGGCTCAGTGATGGCCAAACCATGCCGCGACGCTTTGCCTTGCCGCTTCGCATGATCGCGATGAAAGTGAGAAGAGCAATGATTATCAAAACGAAGGTCAACAGGCGATTTGCAAATTCAATAAAGCCGTGAATTCCCTGCTCAGGAACGTTTGTGAACGAATCATCTGTGCATTTCGGCCAGGTGGGGCAGCCAAGACCCGATGCGGTAAGGCGCACGGCTCCGCCGGTCACGACAATGAGGATCTGGCTGGCTAGGGAAAGCCAGACGTAAAGCTTGATTCGAGCTGGTGAAAACAACAGATGCCTCTCTTGGGGTCTAGTCAGATAAACAGCGCAAAGGTTAGACTTGTTCCCAGATTCAGCAGTGCGCTAGAAGACTTCTAGTTTCTCACGGCCAGCCGCAAATCACCGACCTAAGCTCGATTCGGGAATTTAGCGGCGAATCTCGTGTTCTAAGAATTGGGTCGAAATGAACATTCGAGCCCCAGAAGGAGTGCCACATGACCGACATCGTTGACCGTTCAGAACTCGACTCTCTTGGCGTCTATGAATTTGGCTGGTCTGATAGCGATGCCGCAGGCACAAGCGCTAAACGAGGTATTAGCGAAGATGTCGTGCGCGACATTTCAGAAAAGAAGAGCGAACCAGACTGGATGCTCGAAACCCGCCTCAAGGGTTACAACTTCTTTGAGCGCAAACCAATGCCAGCATGGGGCAGCGATCTCAGCGGAATCGACTTTGACAACATCAAGTACTTCGTTCGTTCTACCGAGAAGCAGGCACAGAGCTGGGAAGACCTGCCAGAAGACATTCGCAACACCTATGAGCGACTCGGCATTCCAGAAGCAGAACGCTCACGCCTGGTAGCCGGAGTTGCGGCACAGTATGAATCTGAGGTGGTCTACCACCAGATCAACGAAGAGCTGGAAAAACAGGGCGTCATCTTCTTAGACACCGACACTGCGCTGAAAGAACACCCTGAGCTTTTCGAAGAGTACTTCGGAACAGTGATTCCAGCGGGAGATAACAAGTTTGCTGCGCTAAATACCGCGGTGTGGTCTGGCGGAAGCTTCGTCTACGTTCCAAAGGGCGTACACGTGGAGATTCCGCTGCAGGCCTACTTTCGAATCAACACCGAGAACATGGGGCAGTTCGAGCGCACCCTGATCATCGCCGATGAGGGTTCATACGTGCACTACATCGAGGGTTGCACCGCACCTATTTACAACAGCGACTCGCTGCACTCGGCGGTAGTTGAAATCATCGTGAAGAAGAACGCTCGCGTTCGCTACACGACAATTCAGAACTGGTCGAACAACGTTTACAACCTGGTTACCAAACGAGCGATCGCGCACGAGGGTGCAACCATGGAGTGGGTCGACGGAAACATCGGCTCGAAGGTAACCATGAAGTACCCTTCGATCATCCTCGCTGGCGAATACGCCAGGGGAGAGACTCTTTCGGTCGCGTTTGCCGGCGAAGGTCAGCACCAAGATGCCGGTGCCAAGATGATTCACCTCGCGCCACACACTTCTTCATCAATCATTTCGAAGTCGATTGCTCGTGCGGGTGGCCGCACTTCATACCGCGGTGAGATTAAGGTTGCCGCTGGCGCACACCACAGTGCAAACACCGTGCGTTGCGATGCTCTTTTGGTTGACACCATCTCGCGCAGCGACACCTACCCGGCTGTCGATGTGAGAGAAGACGATGTGAGCATGGGTCACGAAGCTACGGTTTCACGAATCAGCGACGAGCAGCTGTTCTATTTGCAGTCTCGCGGCTTGCCAGAAGACGAGGCGATGGCCATGATCGTTCGCGGTTTCATCGAGCCGATCGCAAAAGAACTGCCGATGGAATACGCTCTCGAACTCAACAAGCTGATTCAGATGCAGATGGAAGGGGCGGTTGGCTAGTGACAGAAGCAATCGTTCGCCCAGGCAGCACCGGGCATTCGCATGGCGGCGGCGACATTCCGCTGCAGACCAGAAACGAACGCCTGCGTTCAATCGACCCGAGCATGCACACCCAAATCGACGGCCGTGACGAACAGTGGCGTTACCTCGACTCTGCTCGCATGGGCGGGCTAGACACCAACACCCTTCGCGATGCAGCTGCAGACTTTAAGGTTTCGGCTCCGGCAGAGTTCGCAAGCGAGCTGGTCGGCGCAAGCGACCCGACTTTCGGCACCGCGGGACTTCCAGAAGACCTTCCAACCGCAAACGCCTGGGCTGCTGCTACCAAAGCGCTTAAGGTCACCCTAAGTGGTGAGGCAACCGAGCCAGCTTTCATTTCGGCAGGCAACCTAGACACTCAGAGCGCTGCTCACCTAATCATTCAGAGCAAGACTCACTCACGCGGAACCGTGATTCTCGATCACACCGGAAAAGGCAACCTCGCCGAGATCGTAGAAATCATTGTTGGCGACGAGAGCGCGCTAACCGTCGTTTCAATTCAAGACTGGGATGACGAGTCGGTGCATACCTCTGCGCAGTTTGCTCGTCTTGGCAGAAACGCCAAGTTGAAGCACGTTGTGATTTCTCTCGGCGGCAAGACCGTTCGAGTCACGCCGAACGCCGAGTTCACAGCACCCGGCGCCGAAGTTGAACTGCTTGGTCTCTACTTCGCAGATGCCGGTCAGCACCTCGAACACCGCAGCTACGTAGATCACGCGGTTGCCAACTGCAAGTCGCGAGTTACCTACAAGGGCGCACTGCAAGGAAAAGGCGCGCACACCGTATGGGTTGGCGACGTGTTGATTCGCAAGGCGGCTGAGGGAACAGACACCTACGAACTAAATCGCAACTTGCTGCTCACCGATGGCGCTCGTGCCGACTCGGTTCCAAACCTAGAAATTGAGACGGGCGAAATCGAAGGTGCCGGCCACGCGAGCGCAAGCGGTCGTTTCGACGATGAGCAGTTATTTTATCTGCAGGCTCGAGGCATCAACGAACTCGATGCCCGCAGGCTCGTGGTTCGCGGATTCCTAAACGAAATCATTCAGCAGATTGGCGTTGCGTCAATCGAAGAACGCCTAAACGCATCAATCGAGCTCGAACTCGCGAGAGGAAACCACTAATGGCAATCAGAATCTGCGCTGTAGAAGATCTCGCAAAGGGCGCTTATACCAGAGCGACACTCGGCGACAACGTTCTAGCAATCTTCAGGTCAAAAGATGGCAACTACCACGTGGTTGATGACATGTGCTCACACGAGAGCATCTCACTCACCGCGCACAACCAGCCGAACCTCGAAGATTTCGTGCACTTCACCAACGACTACGTCGAGTGCCCTTCGCACGGGGCAAAGTTTTCGTTCACCGATGGTTCACCGACGCTGCCTGCGTTCGAACCCATCCGTGTTTACGAAGTGATCATTGAAAATGGCGAAGTTTTCGTCGAATACGAAGCGTAAGAAAGAAAAAACATGGCAACCCTTCAAGTAAAGAACCTGCACGTAACAGTTGAAACCGAGCAGGGCAGCATCGAGATTCTCAAGGGAGTCGACCTTACGATTCGCAGCGGTTAGACGCACGCAATCATGGGGCCAAACGGTTCTGGCAAGTCAACGCTTGCCTACACAATCGCGGGGCACCCAAAGTACACCGTCACCGAGGGCGAGATAACCCTCGACGGCGAGAACGTGCTCGAAATGAGCGTCGACGAGCGTGCTCGCGCCGGCCTGTTCTTGGCCATGCAGTACCCGGTTGAGATTCCTGGCGTATCGGTAAGCAACTTCTTGAGAACAGCTAAGACCGCGATCACCGGCGAAGCACCTGCGATTCGCACCTGGATCAACGAGGTTCGCGAGGCAATGACCAATTTGAAAATGGATGCTGGCTTCACCGAGCGCAATGTCAACGAAGGCTTCTCGGGTGGAGAGAAAAAGCGTCACGAGATTCTTCAGTTGGAGCTTCTAAAACCGCAGTTCGCGATTCTCGACGAAACCGACTCTGGTCTAGACGTCGACGCTCTTCGCGTCGTCAGCGAGGGTGTAAATCGAATCAAGGATGCCAACGGCTTTGGTGTTCTGCTCATCACGCACTACACCCGAATTCTCAACTACATCAAGCCTGACTTCGTGCACGTTTTCGTTGCCGGAAAAATTGCCGAGCAGGGCGGCCCAGAGCTAGCCGAGCGTCTCGAGGCCGAGGGCTACGACAGGTATTTGAAGGTCTAAATGCCAATCGAACTTTCCCCTGACAAGCACGATCAGGTTGTCGAAGCTCTAAAAGAGGTAATCGACCCAGAGCTTGGCGTCAACATTTACGATCTCGGCTTGATCTATGACCTATTCGAATCTGAAGAAGATAAGAGCCTGCTCATCAACATGACTCTGACCTCGGCAGGCTGCCCGCTAACCGACGTAATCGAGGAGCAGACCGCACAGGCCCTAGACGGCGTTGTCGAAGCATTTCGAATCAACTGGGTCTGGATGCCACCATGGGGTCCTGAGCGCATCACAGACGACGGTCGCGAGCAGATGCGAGCAATCGGCTTCTCGATTTAGCCAACAAAAAAGGACCTCCAGCCGGAGGTCCTTTTTTGGTTTGCGTTATTTCTGAATCTTGTTGACTAGCAACCATGCGCCTGGCAACAAACCAGCGGCGATGACTGCCTTGACGACATCCCAGAGCATGAATGGAACCATGTATGTAACCGCGGCCACAAAATCGCCCTTGAAGGCGAAACTGGCTAGAGCGGGAATGCCGATTAGGTAGATCACGGTCGAACCCACGACAAAGGCCACGAAGGTCTTCAGCACGTTTGAACTCCACTTGCGCTCGGCAAGCAGGCCGATCACATAAGCGGCGACAACAAATCCGAGAACGAAACCGGCTGTAGGGCCCACGAAAGCGGCGAATCCCACCACGTGGCTGCCATCAGCCTTAGGTGCAAACACGGGAAGTCCGGCCAAGCCGGCAAGGGCGTAAAGGCCCAAAGATAGAGCACCTCGACGCGAACCGAGGGTCGCACCGACAAGCAAAACCACGAGAGTCTGCAAAGTGAACGGCACCGGGTAAGCCGGAATCGCAATCTGAGCTGCAACTGCGGTTAGCGCCGCACCTGAGATGACGAGCGCGATGTCGGCAACTAGGCTGCGCTTTACGAAACGATCAACTATGGTCGGCTTTGCGACGAGGGTAAACGACATTTAATCTCCAATTTAAATTGATAAGTCAATTGTAAACTAGGGCTTTTGAAGACCACCTGCTCATTCGCACTAAATAACCCGCCCTTTTTGGAGCAATCATGATTGCCGTCACCGACCTTGAGATACGCATTGGCGCACGCGTTCTCATGTCGCAGGTGAACTTTCGAGTTGCCAAGGGCGACAAAACTGGGCTGGTTGGCCGAAATGGCGCGGGAAAAACTACTCTCACCAAGATTCTGGCCGGCGATGGGCAACCCGATGTAGGCACCGTCGAGCGTATCGGCGAGATTGGCTACCTGCCGCAGGATCCTCGCAGCGGCGACCCCGAAGAACTCGCGAAGAACCGAATTCTGAATGCCAGGGGACTCGGCAGCATTTTGATGCAACTCGAACAGTGCGCTCTCGACATGGGTAGCGTCGACGAAGCTGTCTACGACAAAGCAATGCGACGCTACTCGGTTCTCGAAGAGCAATTTCAGGCTTCTGGCGGATATGCCGCCGAAGCAGAGGCAGCGGCTATCGCGAGCAACCTCGGTCTAAAGGAACACATCCTAAATCAGCCACTCAAAACGCTTTCGGGAGGTCAACGACGACGAATCGAACTCGCGCGAATTCTCTTTAGCAACGCAGAGACAATGATTCTCGACGAACCCACTAACCACCTCGACGCCGACTCGGTGGTCTGGCTAAGGGATTTCTTGAAGTCATATCCTGGCGGACTGATCGTGATTAGTCACGACGTCGACCTAATCGGTGAGACGGTAAACCGAATTTTCTATCTCGACGCCATGCGCGGAGTAATTGACGTCTACAACATGGGTTGGCGAAACTACCTGAAACAGCGAGAGTCTGACGAGGAGCGCAGAAAGCGCGAGAGAGCAAACGCCGAGAAGAAGGCTTCTACACTTCAGCTTCAAGCCGCACGATTCGGAGCCAAGGCATCGAAGGCGGCCGCAGCCCAGCAGATGGTCAAGCGTGCAGAGAAGTTGCTGGGTGGGCTCGAAGAGATTCGCGAACAAGATCGAGTTGCCAAAATTAAGTTTCCCGACCCTGCGCCCTGTGGAAAGACTCCGCTCATGGCTACTAACCTGAGCAAGAGTTACGGGTCGCTAGAAATCTTTACCGCTGTAGACCTCGCAATCGACAAGGGAAGCAAGGTCGTCATCATCGGCCTCAATGGCGCCGGCAAAACCACAATGCTGCGCATGCTTGCAGGAATCGACAAACCAGACACCGGTGAGATCATCCAAGGCCACGGACTAAAAGTGGGTTACTTCGCCCAGGAGCACGAAACTCTCGACGTCTCAAAAACCGTTTTGCAGAACATGCAGCGATCGGCACCGCATCTTGCAGACACAGACGCTCGCAAGGTGCTCGGTTCTTTTCTGTTTACCGGCGACGATGTCGACAAACCGGCAGGCGTATTGAGCGGTGGAGAGAAGACCCGACTTGCACTTGCCTCGCTAGTTGTTTCTTCGGCAAACGTTCTCTTGCTTGACGAGCCAACCAACAACCTTGACCCGGCAAGCCGTGAAGAGATTTTGCGTGCCCTTGCAACCTTCACCGGGGCGGTGGTTCTGGTTTCGCACGATGAGGGAGCGGTTCTTGCGCTCAACCCCGAGCGCGTTTTGATTTTGCCCGACGGCGACGAAGACCTTTGGAACGATAGTTACGCTGAGTTAATCTCGCTGAGTTGATCTCGCTTAGCTAGACCCTATCTAGAAGAGAATCTTCGGTCTCGGCATCGACCTGCCCGAGATTCTTTCGGCGCGAAACCTTTTTGGTATTCGCTTGAGCTTCGCGCTCTTTCTTTACACCCCAGATGAGCGCCGAAATAGCCATCAGGGCGAAGAGAATCCACTGCAGTGCATAACTCAGATGATTACCTTCGGTGATGACCGGTCGCTTCAACTGCACGGGGTTATTGGCAACCTCAAGCGACTCGCTTTGCATGCGCACATATAGTTTGCGAAAAACCTGATCGCCTAAATTTTGCGATTCGGCGAAAGCATCGATGTTTATAGTTGCAAGCTGACCAGGTGGGGCGCTTCTGTCGAGCGTGGGTTCGCTAGGCCGCACGTGACCGATAACATCCTGTCGACCTTCTGCCGGTTTCGGTGGTGATGCGGGTGCCTCGTAATCGCTGGTTACCGCCAGCCAACCCCTCTCGACCGCAACTACCTCGCCGCTGTCGAGCTTGAATGGCACCAACTGCAAAAAGCCCGCTTGGCCGTTGAGAGGTCGGTTGCGAACTAAAACTCTGTTGTCAGTGAGATGTGTGCCACTCCTGCTCACCTGCAACCACGCGTTCTTAGAATCAAACGAAGCGCTGGTCGCGATTGACTTGAGGTCAACTATTGGCGCGTCGTAGTTCATCGCGATCTGGTTCATGGCATCGAGCGCTTCTTGACGCCGATCAAACTGCCAACGGGAAAGGTAGACGCAAGCGATTGAGAATGCCACCACAATGGCCAGCCAGCCAGACCAGCGCAATAGGTCAGATTTTGAGGCTTTCACCAACTACTGGTCTTCTTTCTTGATCTCTACCTGCTCGAGAAAGAAATTTCTCTGGCTCAAGTAGTCAACCAGATAGGCAAGGTGGTCGGGGCAGGCACCCCAGGTTTTTGTGCGATCTTGCTTATGAATTCGAGGATTACGCCAGACAATCAGGTTGCTGCGAGATTGCTGGCAACCGGCTCTCGAGCATTTCTGCTCAGTCATTAACCTAGAGTTTCTCTCTTTTGGCGATCTCGAAGGCCGTGGCTTCGATTTTTAGAGTCGGGGCTACTACGTTCTTAGCTGATCTGCCAGCGGTGTTGCCAGCCGCATTAGCGATTATGACGGCAAAGTATGGCAAGAAAATGGCTCCGGCGAAACAGACCCACATGAGCCAACCCTCCAAGAAAACTCCACCGATAATGCAGACCACGCGAATCGACATGGCGATTAGGTAGCGAATCATTCGAGACTTGCGCTCGGCCTCTGGTGAGATGTCAAGATTGGTGACACTCTGGGTCTTTTCCAATGATTTTCCTTCGCTGCAGGGCTACCTGTCTAACTTTAAGCCAGTGGCTAGACTTGCCCTAGTTACAACGACTTTTTCATCAGCACTATTCCTGTATCGGAGCAAAATGACAGAGAGAACGGTTCTCGTTACCGGCGGCAATCGCGGAATTGGCCGCTCGATTGCAGAAGAGTTTGTGCGCCAGGGACACCGCGTTGCCGTCACGGTTCGCTCTGGTGAAGGACCGGCGGGAACCCTGAGCGTCTTTGCAGACGTAACCGACGCGGCTTCGCTAGATGCCGCGTTTGCCGAGATCGAAGAGAAACTCGGCCCGGTTGAGGTTTTGGTGGCAAATGCAGGAATCACTCGCGACACCCTATTGATGCGCATGACCGACGAGCAGTTCGAAGAAGTAGTCGACACTAACTTGAATGGCGCTTTCAGGGTTGTGCGCAGAGCCTCAATCGGAATGATCAAAAAGAAATTCGGCAGAGTGATTCTGATTGGTTCGGTTGTCGGACTTCTCGGATCTGCTGGGCAGGTTAACTATTCATCAACCAAGGCGGCGCTAGTCGGCATGGCCAGGTCGATAACTCGCGAGCTAGGCGCACGCAACATCACGGCAAACGTGATTGCGCCGGGATTCATCGACACCGACATGACCGCCGCTCTTGCTGAAGAACAGCAAGCCGAATACAAAAAGCGAATTCCAGCTGGAAGATTTGCCTCTCCAGAAGAAGTTGCCAAGGTGGTTGCCTGGATGGCATCAGACGAAGCCTCTTACATCTCGGGAGCAGTCATCCCGGTTGACGGTGGATTGGGAATGGGGCACTAGGAATGAACCCACTGGCGAAACACTCTCTCGACGGCAAGGTTGCTCTCGTCACCGGTTCATCTCGCGGCATTGGCGCTGACACGGTTGGTTTTCTTGCCGAGGCTGGCGCGAAGGTTGTCGTGAACTACCGAAACAAAGAATCGCGCGCGCACAAAATTGTCGATGGCATTTTGCACAACGGCGGCCAGGCCATTGCCGTCGGTGCCGACCTCACTGACTTTGAAGCCGTCAAACAAATGTTTAGCAAGACAGAAGAAACCTTCGGCAAGTTAGACATTCTCGTTATGAATGCATCAGGCGGAATGGAATCGGGCATGGAAGCCGACTATGCCATGAAACTCAACCGTGACGCGCAGGTTCACCTGCTCGAAACCGCGCTGTCACACATGAACGACGGCAGCAGAGTTGTCTTCGTTACTAGCCATCAGGCGCACTTCATTCGCAATACTCCACCATGCAAAACTATGCACCCGTTGCGCACTCCAAGCGAGCCGGTGAAGACGCGCTTCGCGAATTGATTCCGACCCTTGCGCAACGAGGCATCGGCTTCGTGGTCGTGTCTGGCGACATGATCGAGGGAACAATCACGGCTTCGCTTCTCGAACGATCAAACCCGGGCGCTATCGAATCGCGTCGCGAGAGCGCCGGCAAGCTCTACAACGTGAGCGAGTTTGCCGCCGAAATAGTTCTTGCCGCAGTAGAAGACGTTCCGGCCGACAACACTCGACTCGTTGGAAACACCAGCGACTTCAGGTAGCGGTTAGGCCTTTAGGCCCAGAACCGGAGCGAGTTGCCGCAGGTCGAGGCCGGCTAAGACAAGGTTGGCCTGTTCGCGCACAATCGGCTTTGCGTTAAATGCCACCGACAATCCAGCGGCTTGCATCATGTCTAGATCATTTGATCCGTCGCCAACCGCAACAGTCTGCGAAAGCTCTAACCCACAGGCAGCCGCCCACTCGATCAGCGCTGAACGCTTTGCGAGCCGATCAATGATCTTGCCGCTGATTCGACCGGTCAGCTGGCCGTCTTGAATCTCGAGATCATTGGCCCGAGTGAAGTCGAGGGTGAGCAATTCGGCTAGGGGATTCAGCACCTGACTAAACCCGCCACTCACAGCGCCAACTCGTCCACCGGCTTCGTGAATTGCACGGATGAGCTCCTTGGCTCCATCGGTGACTCGAATTTGTTCGAAAGCATCGACCAAGACTGACTCGGGGAGGGAGCGAAGTGTTTGCACGCGCTCGGCAAGGCTCGCCTCGAAATCGAGTTCGCCCGACATGGCTCGGTGAGTTATCTCGGCGACTTGTTCTCGAGAACCCGCGAATTCGGCCAATAGTTCGATTACCTCGTCTTGGATGAGGGTTGAATCAACATCGAAGACGACTAGAAATTTAGTCAAGGTGTAACCAGCACGCCCTTTGCGACAACCGTTATGCCGCTATCTGAAACGGTAAATCCACGCGCCAAATCTCTCTCGCGATCGACACCAATTGATGCGCCATCGGCAACCACGACACTCTTATCGAGAATCGCTCGACGAACGGTGCAGTCTCGTCCGATTTGAACGTCGTCGAGCAGAACCGAGTCGGTCACCAGCGCCCGCGAGTGCACCCTTACATTTGGTGATAGAACGCTTCGTTCGACTACGCCGCCAGACACCACGGTTCCGAGTGAAACAATCGAGTCGGTTGTTCGACCCTGATTTCCTTCACCATCGTGCACAAACTTGGCAGGCGGAAGATTGACCTGCTGCGTGTGAATTGGCCACTCGCCGTTGTAAAGGTTGAAGACCGGCATAACCGAGATGAGATCCATGTGGGCTTCGTAGTAAGACTCGATGGTTCCTACATCACGCCAGTATGAGTGGTCGCGTTCGGTAGAACCGGGAATTTGATTGAAGGTGAAATCGTAGACACCCGCGTCTTGACGCTCAACCATGTAGGGAATTATGTCGCCACCCATGTCGTGAGTCGAATCGGCTAGCGTGCCGTCGTGTTCAATCGCGTCGATGAGCGCCTGCGCCGAAAAAACATAGTTGCCCATCGAAACAAGCGCTTCGTTTGGTGCGTCGATTAGAGGTTTTGGGTCACTCGGCTTTTCGCGAAACGCCGCGATCTTGGTTGCATCGTTGTCATCGACTTCGATCACGCCAAACTGAGTCGCCAACTGAAGTGGCTGTCTGATTGCAGCAACTGTTACCCCGCGCCCCGATTCGATGTGAGACTGAATCATCTGATCGAAGTCCATGCGATAAACGTGATCGGCGCCGACAATCACCACAATGTCTGGGCGCTCATCGCTTAGTAGGTTCATGCTTTGCAGAATTGCATCGGCACTGCCCGAGAACCAGCGCTTTCCCAGTCGTTGCTGGGCGGGCACAGAGGCAACATACGAGCCGAGCAGCGGAGACATTCTCCAGGTTTGCGAAATGTGACGGTCGAGCGAGTGCGACTTGTATTGGGTCAGCACCACGATTCTTCGCAATCCCGAATTAATCAGATTCGAAAGAGCGAAGTCAATCAACCTGTAGCTGCCACCGAAAGGCACAGCAGGTTTCGCACGTTCGTCGGTTAGGGGCATCAAACGCTTGCCCTCACCACCGGCTAACACCATTCCGAAAATGCGAGGAGTACTCATATGCAAATGTTATTGCCCAAAGCGAACACCCCGCTAGCATTGCGCTATGAGAATCGACCTGATCACGAAGGAGTACCCGCCACACATTTACGGCGGAGCGGGCGTACACGTGGCTGAACTCGTGAAAGTTCTCAGAAAGAGCATCGACGTTAAGGTGCGCTGCTTTGGTGAGGTTCGTGATGAAAGCGATACCTTCGCATACACACATCCCGCAGATTTTGACTCAGCCAACCCCGCGCTGCAGACCATGGCAACAGATTTGGCAATGGTTAGCGACATGGCATCAACCGATTTGGTTCACTCGCACACCTGGTATGCCAATTTCGCGGGGCAGGTTGCCTCGAAACTGCACGGGGTTCCGCACTTGATTACGGCGCACAGCCTCGAACCGCTTCGCCCCTGGAAGCAGCAGCAACTCGGGGGAGGTTACCTGCTGTCTTCTTGGATCGAAAAGTCGGCATACGAAGACGCCACCGGCATAATCGCGGTGAGCGCAGGCATGCGAGACGATATTCTTCGCGCCTACCCGCAAATCGACCCCGCCAAAGTCACAGTGGTGCATAACGGAATCGACCTAGAAGCGTTTCAGGCTGCACAAGATATCGATTCGGTTCGGGCTCACGGGGTAGACCCAGATCAGCGCAGCGTTCTATTCGTTGGCCGAATCACGAAGCAGAAGGGCTTGCCTTATTTATTGAAGGCCGCCCGCGAGCTTCCCGCCGATGTTCAACTCGTTCTGGCAGCCGGAGCACCAGACACCCCGCAAATTTTGCAGGAGGTGACAGATCTGGTCGAAGAGCTGCGCAAGGTGAGAGACAACGTTATCTGGATTCAGAAGCACCTCAGTCGACAGCAACTGATTGCACTGCTTTCGTCTGCAACAGTGTTCGCCTGTCCGAGCATTTACGAACCGCTTGGCATAGTTAACCTCGAAGCCATGGCCTGCTCTATTCCGGTAGTAGCAACGGCAACCGGGGGAATACCAGAGGTCGTCGCGCACAATCAAACCGGACTCCTGGTGCCAATCGAACAACTCACCGACGGCAGCGGAACACCGATCGATGAAGCGCGCTTCGTTTCAGACTTTGCCGATGCACTTAACCAGATGCTCGAAAGTAGCCAACTGAGTGAATTCGGTGCAGCAGGTCGTGCGAGAGTAGAGCAGCATTTCAGCTGGTCGAGCATCGCCGAACAGACCTTGAGCGTGTATCGCCGAGCGATTGAGAATTTCAAATAGGCTAACTGCATGTCTCGGGTATTAGATTTCAACAACGTCACGGTTCTTCGCGACAAGAAGCCAGTTCTGAGCAACGTCGACTGGCAAGTTGAATCAGATCAGCGCTGGGTCATAATCGGCCCAAACGGCGCCGGAAAAACCACACTGTTGCGAGTGGCCGCATCGCAGATTCAGCCGAGCACCGGAACAGCAATCGTTCTCGGCCAAACCCTAGGCAAAGTCAATGTCTTTGAACTTCGCACCAGAATCGGCTTCGCATCAAACGCTCTCTCTAGCCACATTCCAAACTCAGAAACGGTTCTCAATTCGGTTATGACCGCCATTTATGCCGTTACCGGTCGTTGGAACGAAGACTACGACGAGATTGACGTTCGCCGAGCGATGCGGGTTCTCAACGAATGGCAACTCAGCGAATTGGCCGACCGAGCTTTTGGCACCCTGAGCGACGGCGAACGCAAGCGAGCACAAATTGCCAGGGCGGTCATGCCAGACCCAGAGCTTCTGCTGCTAGACGAGCCAGTCGCGAGCCTCGACCTCGCGGCGCGCGAACAAACCATCTCGCTCATCGGGGCATATGCTTCAGAACCCGCCGCGCCGGCAATTGTCATGGTCACTCACCATCTCGAGGAGATTCCAGCAGGATTCACCCACGCGCTGATTGTCAGCGGGGGTCAAATCCACGCCGCCGGGCCAATCGAACAGACCCTCACAAGCGACAAACTGAGCGGGGCCTTTGGCGTTTCGATCTCGGTCGAGCTTGTCGAAGGGCGCTACCGGGCTCGATTCAGGGGCTAAACGGCGTTCTGCGCGAACAGCAAACGGCCACAAAAGAATTGGCAAAGCTAAGTGCCTTTGGTATGCTTGACCCTTGGTGCCAAAGCACCTCATCCAGCAATAATCACTAATTCTTAGATTTTCGAGGAAGTTTTCAATGAAGGCCGACATTCACCCAAAGTACGAAGCAATCGTTTTTCGCGACTTGGCTTCAGGTGTAGCGTTCCTAACTCGTTCAACCGTCACCAGCAACAAGACCATCGAGTGGGAAGACGGCAACAGCTACCCGGTTTTCGACGTTGAAATCTCATCGCAGTCTCACCCGTTCTACACCGGCAAGCAGCGCATCATGGATGCCGCCGGTCGTGTCGAGCGCTTCAACGCACGTTACAAGAACTTCTCATAGACCAAACAAGAAAACCCCGTCGATGACGGGGTTTTCTTTTTTAACTTCTATTTTTTGACAGGCCAACCCGGCTCGGAAACAAAGTCTTTGTCGACATTTTCGCGCATCCACTTGCTGAACCCCTCGTCGATGACCTTGGCCCACTCGATCTGTGAGGCGTGAAGTTCTTGAGCAGTTGCTGGTAACTTCTCGATGTTGGCCTTCAAGATAGCTAGGCAAACGCGACCAGCGGCCACCGCGTCGGCTTTTGAGTTGTGGGCGTCATCTAGGGCAACCGAATAGTGTTTGGCCACGAGTTCCAACTTTCGCTTTCCAGAGCGATAGCGGTCGTAAGTTTTGTCGACAACTAGCGGGTCGATTACCGGCATCGGTTCAACAATCGGTTCGAGCCCGAGAGCAATTGCCTGGTTCATCAAAATGGTGAAGTCGTAAGGCGCGTTGTAGGCGACGACCGGAATGCCTCGGCTGAAGCAATCGCGAAGCGCGACGAGAATTTCTGCAATGACTTCTCTGTAGTTTCGGCCCTCGGCAACTGCCATCTCGGTGGTGATGCCGTGAACATCGCTGGCCACCTTAGGAATCTCGATCTCAGGATTTGCAAGCCACTCGGCCCGGTCGACAACTATGTTGCCATTGACATCGAGCTCGACCACGCTTGCGGTGACGATTCTTGAGGTCTTTAGGTCGAGACCCGTGGTTTCTGTATCGAATACGGCGATGCGGTGTGCCCACTGGGGCAATTGCTTTTCATTCACCTGAACAGGCTAGACCCAGACTCAGACATTAAACCGCTGTCAGGTTTGCGTGTTAGGCAAGCCCGCAACCGCGAGCAACCTCCAGCGCGGCTTTGGAATAGTTGAGAGAAAAAATATGAAGCCCTGGCGCACCTGCCTTTAGCAAATCGTTGGCTAGCTGCACGCTGAAATCCATGCCAATTATTCGGGCTTCACTTTCTGAAGCGTTCTCGAGTTTCTGTAGCAAGTCAGGCGGAACCTCGGCACCGCTCATCTGTGCCATGCGCAACACTTTCGCCGAATTTGAAATTGGCATCAAACCAGGAACTATCGGCATGACACTGCCGGCATCTTTGGCAGCGCTAACCAGGCACAGATAGGCCTCAACCGAGAAGAAGAGCTGGGTCATCGCGAAACTCGCACCGGCATCTTGCTTGAGCCGCAACACCTTGGCATCGTGCTGCATCGAAGGAGATTCGGGGTGCACCTCTGGAAAAGCCGCAACGCCAATTTCGAGTGAACTCACCGAGCGGGCGAGCTCAACGAGATCTAGAGCAGTCTTCATTTCGCCTGTCGCAAGCGCTTGCGGATCGCTTTGCGGGGCATCTCCGCGTAGGGCAAGAATTGAACTTACACCGGCCTGTTCGAAATGCTTTATGGTTTCGCGAGAACTCTCAGCAGTTGCGCCAACACAGGTGAGGTGGCCAACCGTGAGAACATCCTTGGCCATTCGATCGACAACAGCCAGCGAGGTCTCTCTGTTCGAACCACCGGCACCGTAAGTGACCGAAACGAAATCGGGCTTTGAGTCGAGAAGAATCTCGTAGTGCCGCCAGAGCGAATCTGCGGCATCAGCGTCTTTGGGCGGAAAGAACTCAAACGAAAGGGTTCGCTGATTTAGCGAATCGCGGGCCTTAAGGGCATCAATCACGCTCGTAGCGTTGCCATCAGCCTGGTTGGCCTGGCGCAACAAGCGGTAATCAGACATTGCTCTAGTTTAAGCGTTAAGCACCGAAGGTAGAATTGTTACCAATGTTGACGCCAAACTCCCAAAGTTTTCTCGATGCGATTCAAAGTCGTGTCGTGATTGCCGATGGCGCCATGGGAACCATGATTCAAGAAGCGGCTCCATCACTCGAAGACTTTCAGGGGCACGAGGGCTGCAACGAGATTCTTAACGTCACGCGACCAGAGCTGATCGCCTCAATTCACGCCAAGTATCTCGAAGCCGGTTCTGATGCAATCGAAACCAACACCTTTGGCGCAAACTTCGCCAATCTGGCCGAGTATGCAATAACCGAAAGGGTTTATGAGTTAGCCCGAGCCGGTGCCGACGTGGCCCGAGCCGCAGCCGACCGTTTCAGCACAGAAGATAGACCGCGGTGGGTTCTCGGTTCACTCGGCCCGGGCACCAAGCTGCCGTCGCTGGGCCACGAAAAGTTTTCGGTTCTGCGCGATGCCTATCAAGATGCCGCCCGAGGATTAATCGACGGGGGAGCAGACGCTATTCTGATCGAAACCGTGCAAGACCTGCTTCAAGCGAAAAGCGCAATAATCGGTTCGAAGCGCGCGATGAAAGACACCGGTCGCCAGATAGCCATTTTGGTCTCTGTCACAATCGAAACCAACGGCACTATGCTGCTCGGCAGCGAGATTGGCGCTGCGCTTACGTCGATTAGCGCTCTGGGTGTTGATGGCATTGGCCTGAACTGCGCAACCGGCCCCACAGAGATGAGCGAACACCTTCGCTATCTATCGAAGTTCACAAGCCTTCCGATTGTTTGCATGCCGAACGCGGGTCTTCCGATTCTTGGGCCAAACGGCGCACACTATCCGTTGACAGCGGCTGAGCTTGCCGTCGCACACTCGCAATTCATCCGTGATTATGGGCTAGGACTCGTTGGAGGCTGCTGTGGCACCACACCCGAACACATTGCGCAACTGGCGGCAGCGGTTCGCGGGCAAAGCCTCACGCATCCAGCGGTCACAGACGAACCCGGTTTGGCATCGCTCTACCAGCACCAGCCTTTTGACCAGACCATGACCTACCTTTCAATTGGTGAGCGCACCAACGCAAACGGCTCGAAAGCGTTTAGAGATGCGATGCTCGCCGAGAACTGGGATGAGTGCCTCGAGATCGCCAAGTCTCAGACTCGAGAAGGCGCACACCTGCTAGACGTTTGCGTTGATTACGTAGGCAGAGACGGCGTTCGCGATGCCAGAGAACTGGTTAGTCGCCTGGCTACTGCAACCACGCTTCCGCTGGTGCTCGACTCAACCGAACCCGCCGTTATCGAAGCGGGGCTTGAGTGCCTAGGTGGTCGGGCGATGGTCAACTCGGTTAACTACGAGGATGGCGCCGGGCCAACCTCGCGTTTCGCCAGAATCATGCCTTTGGTTATCGAGCACGGCGCCGCCGTAGTTGCGCTAACAATTGACGAAGAGGGCCAGGCCCGAACCGCGCAAACCAAATTCGCAATTGCGTCGAGGCTCATCAAAGACCTAACCGAAAACTGGGGCATGCGACTTGTCGACATTACGGTTGACACACTCACATTTCCAATCGCCACCGGGCAAGACGAAACCAGACGAGATGGCATCGAGACCATCGAGGCCATCAAACTTCTGAACCAGAATTTTCCAGGCGTTCAAACCACCCTCGGAATCTCAAACATTTCGTTTGGGCTTTCGCCAGCGGCAAGACACGTTCTCAACTCGGTGTTTCTGCACGAGTGCATTCAGGTTGGTCTAACTTCGGCAATCGTGCACGCTGCGCGAATAATGCCACTAAACCAGATTCCTAAAGAACAGTTAGACGCGGCACTCGAGCTCATATACGACAAGCGTGAATACGACGCTGAAGGCAACGTTAGCTACGACCCGCTGACCAACTATCTAGATGTCTTTTCTGGGGTAGACACCGCAACGGCCAAGCAGAGCAGGGCAGCCGAGCTTGCCGCTTTGCCGCTGAAAGAGCGGCTCGAGCGCAGAATTATCGATGGCGAGAAAAAAGGCCTCGAATCAGATCTCGACGAAGCTCTCGCCGCCGGAACCAGCGCGCTCGAAATCATCAACGATAACCTGCTGAAAGGCATGCAGGAAGTTGGTGAACTGTTCGGTCGCGGTGAAATGCAGTTGCCTTTCGTTCTGCAATCTGCTGAGGTCATGAAGTCAGCGGTCGCGCACCTAGAGCCACACATCGAAAAAACCGATGACAGCGGCAAGGGTCGAATTCTTCTCGCCACCGTTAGGGGAGACGTTCACGATATCGGAAAGAACCTCGTAGACATCATCTTGAGCAACAACGGCTTCGAGACGGTAAACATCGGCATCAAGCAACCGATAAATGAGATTCTGCGCGCTGCCGAAGAACACGATGTCGATGTGATTGGCATGAGCGGGCTTCTGGTGAAGTCGACCCAGATCATGAAAGAAAACCTCGAAGAGATGAATCAGCGCGGCGTTTCTGAACGCTGGCCAGTGATTCTCGGTGGCGCAGCACTAACCAGGTCTTTCGTTGAGCAAGATCTCGCCGAAGTTTTCGATGGCGAGGTTAGATACGCTCGCGACGCCTTCGAGGGTCTGAAGCTCATGGATACGCTCGTGCGCATCAAACGCGGCGACGCAACGGCTTCACTTCCAGAGCTCAAAAAGCGTCTGGTGAACCCGCAGAACCTGTTGGTTCGCACCGAGCCCGAGCAGATGCCTGCGCGCAGCGATGTAGCAAGCGACAATGCAGTTCCGACACCTCCGTTCTGGGGAACCCGCGTCGTGAAGGGAATTGCCCTTCGCGACTACGCATCGTTTTTAGACGAGCGCGCCACATTCATGGGCCAGTGGGGTCTAAAGCCTGGCAGGCAGGCCGACGGCGCAAGCTACGAAGAACTGGTTGAGACCGAGGGAAGACCCCGGCTTCGCTACTGGCTCGACCGCCTGCAAACCGACAATCTTCTCGAGGCCAGCGTTGTCTACGGTTACTTTCCGGCTTACAGCGAAGCAAACGACACCGTCATTCTGCACCACGGGGCAGAAGGTGCGACCGACGGAGGCTCTGCGGGTGTCGCGCTCACCGAGCGGCTGCGTTTCAGTTTTCCGCGACAGACAAGAGATCGCCACCTTTGCCTCAGTGACTTTGTAAAGAGTCGAGAGAAGCAACAGCTTGATGTGATTCCTTTTCAGTTGGTAACCATGGGATCAAAAATCGCAGAAGAAGCCAACCGCCTATACAAAGCCAACCAATATCGTGACTATCTAGAACTTCACGGACTCTCTGTGCAGCTAACCGAGGCCCTTGCCGAATTTTGGCATTCACGTGTTCGTGACGAACTCGGTTTCTCGGACGAAGATCCGAGTGAAATAGAAGGTCTGTTCAAGCTTGACTACCGCGGTGCTCGCTATAGTTTCGGCTACCCGGCTTGCCCGAACCTCGAAGACCGAATCAAACTGATTGACCTGCTCAAACCCGAGCGCATCGGAGTGGAGCTCTCAGAAGAGCTTCAACTGCACCCCGAGCAATCGACAGACGCGATGATCCTGCATCATCCAGAGGCAAAGTATTTCTCGGTCTAATGCAAAAACTAATCGTTCAAGAGAAACTCGCCAGCGAAGCGCGGGCAAGGGCGGAACGCCGCGAACTGATGGTTGGCGAGGCAAAAACCGCATACTGGTTCTACCCTGCAGAGTTCGGCGCAAGCGCGAGACGTGCGCTAATCATGATTCACGGATACCGCGGTAACCATCACGGGCTCGAGGCAATTGCCGCAGCCCTGCCAAACGTCGACATCTACATTCCAGATCTTCCAGGATTCGGCCAAAGCGAACCTTCAAAATCTGGCCACGGAATTGCAGACTACGCCGATTGGCTGAGCGGCTTCATTTTTGGGTTAGGGCTCAAGCAAGAACCGCACCTGCTCGGGCATTCTTTCGGCAGCATAATTGTCTCGGCTTTCGCCTCGAGGTTCTCTGGCATCAAGTCTTTGATACTCGAGAATCCGGTTTCGGCACCTGCGCTCAGCGGTCCCAGGGCGCTGGCCACCGCGGCTACGAAGTCATTCTTCTGGTTGGCCGGTGCGCTGCCAGAGCGTCTCGGTCTAGGAATTCTCAAGGGCAAACCCGTGGTTCGCGGCATGAGCGTGGTCATGACCAAGTCGAGAGACCGCCAGCTTCGCAAATGGATTCACACTCAGCACGACAGCAATTTCAGCGACTTTGCATCTCGCGCTGTGGCTCTAGAGGGCTATTCGGCTTCGATCTCGAATTGCGTGGCTGACTTTTCTGCTGACTTCAAACTGCCCGTGCTAATGCTCATCGGTGAACTCGACGACATAACTACCGTGAAGCAGCAGCAGGCACTGTTTAGTTCGATAGGGCAAAGCAACTCGAAGCTGGTCGAGTTCAAGAGAGTCGGGCACCTAACCCACTACGAGATTCCAGAACAAATCGCTAAATCGATCGATGAGTGGTTGGCTGAACACGATGACTGAACTCAGCCCGAAGGCAAAAGACACGCTCTATTTCGATGCCAGATACATTCGCGTCGATCACCACGACGGAGTGAGTCGCTTCTCGGCCGGTCTTTGCGACGCAATCAGCAAGCGAATCGACACAATCGCAATCGTCTCAGACCTTCGCCAGCTCGAGTCGCTGCCAAAGGGAATCAAACACATTCAACTCAGCGACCCGACTTCGCTGATTGGAGAAGCTTTTCTAGGGCTCAAGCTCAACCGAGTCGGTGCGAAGTTAGTGTTCACACCCATGCAGACGATGGGTCGACTTGGCCGGCGCTACAAGCTTCTGCTCACTCTTCACGATCTGATTTACTACGCACATCCGGCAGCGCCACCCAGTTTCTCGCCGCTCATTCGACTCGGATGGAGAATCTTTCACAGTTTCTATTGGCCGCAGCGAGTGCTGCTCAACTCAACCGATGCCGTAGTAACCGTCTCAGAGACCACGAAGGCACTAATTGCCAAGCACCGGCTAACTAAGCTGCCTGTTCACGTGGTCTATAACGCGGCGGCTCACAACGATGAACAGCACGAAGTTGCTCACAGCAGGCCAACTGAGAAACAGAAACTCATCTATATGGGTAGCTTCATGGACTACAAGAATGTTGAGACGCTTGTGGTTGGCATGAATCTGCTGCCAGATTACGAATTGCATTTGCTCAGTCAAATCACAGATGTTCGTCGCGCAGAACTGAAAGCCCTAAGCAAACTCGGCAACGTTGTTTTTCACAATGGTGTCACCGACATCGAATACCTAAGTCAGCTGGATGATGCCATCGCCCTGGTAACTGCCTCGCTAGACGAGGGTTTTGGAATTCCCGTGATTGAAGCAATGGGACGCGGCTGCCCGGTAGTCATAAGCGACATCGAAATCTTTAGAGAAATTGGTGGCACTGCTGCGACTTACTTCGATGCAACCTCGCCCGAGCAATTCGTCGAGGGCGTGCGCAACCTCGAATCAAAAACGAAGTGGCGCCAGAAGAGCAAGGAATCGCTCGAACAGGCCAGCAAATTCAACTGGGAGGCTTCGGCAGACGAGTTGATCGAGGCCATCAACAGCCTCTATTGAAGGCAGACTTAGAGCCGCGCGCGAGTGCTAGCTGGCAGAAAGCTCCGCAGGGCCGTAGTGCTCAAGGCGCCATCCGGCCTCGTCATGCACAATCACGCTAAGCGAGGCGTTGGCGATTCGCTCGCCAGGCAGCGGAAACTTCTCGAGGCTAAGAAGGTTGACCACCTTGCGAATCAGGGCTCCGTGGCTGATTGTCAGAACTCTAGTGCCGCGAAAGAGCACAAGCAGTTCGTCTAGAAGTTCTAGGGTTCGCGCATGCAATTGCTCCTCGGTTTCGCCGCCGGGTGCAATTCCATCTGGATGCAGTCGTTTCCAGTCTTCGTAGAGCATGCCCTCGACCTCACCAAATGAGCGCTCGAGCAGAAGCGGCATTACCTTTACCTCGGTGATTTGCAACTTCTCTGCCACGATTTCTGCGGTAACTTTCGCCCGCGACAGGGGAGAGCTGGCGATGAAATCCCAGTCGTCACCGTTTAGGTGCTCGGCGGCGAGCTGGGCCTGCCTGATTCCAGTCTCGTTGAGTTCGACGTCGGTTACTCCCTGCAGTCGAAAGTCGATGTTCCAATCGGTTTGCCCGTGACGCAGCAAACCAACAACAGTTCTAGGCAATTAGCAACCTTTCGAGAGCACGAGAAGTGTTCGCTTCAATCTTGGCGATTGCGAGGTTGTCGGCTCTGGTTGCTCCCAAGTTTACGATGACAATTGGTTTACCCGATTTTGCCGCAGCGCGAGCAAAGCGCATTCCCGAGTTGACGGTTAGCGAAGTTCCAGCAACCAAAAGTGCGTCTGACTGTTCTAATTCGGCCATGGCTAACTCAGCACGACTCGTCGGAACGCTCTCACCAAAAAAGACGACGTCGGGCTTCAAAATCGATTTGCAAACCGGGCAATCCGGAATTTTAAAATCGGCTGACACTTCAACCTCTGCATCGCCGTCTGGGGTGAATTCGATGCTCTGGTTTTTGTCGACCCCCGGATTCAGACTGCGCAAAATGGTGTCTAGGTCAGAACGACTGATCAGCTTCTTGCAACCTGTGCAAATGACCCGGTCGAGCCTTCCGTGCAGATCGATGACGTCGGTGGCTCCGGCCGCCTGATGCAGTCCGTCGACATTCTGAGTGACTATGCGACCGATTCGCCCAAGTTTCTGAGCTTCGGCAAGGCTCTGATGGCCGGCATTTGGTTTGGCGTCTGCGATTCGACTCCAGCCAACATAGCTTCGCGCCCAGTATCGAACCCGCGCCTCGTGCGATCCCATGAAGACGTCGTAGGTCATCGGATGGCGGGCAACACGCCCCTCGCCGCGATAATCGGGAATGCCCGAATCGGTGCTTAGGCCTGCACCGGTGAGAACCATGACCCTTTTGCCGAGCAAGAGTTCGCGGGCAAAGTCGATTGAGTAGGCTGCTGCTGCACTAAGCGACACTTCTCGTTGCGACATTATCCAAGTGTAAAAGGTGCAGAAACACGAAACCCCCGCGCTAATGCGCAGGGGTTTAATGTTTAGCTGTCTCAAGCTACGTGTCCGAAATGGGACTTGAACCCACACCCCCCGAAGAGGACTAGCACCTCAAGCTAGCGCGTCTACCATTCCGCCACCCGGACGAGTGATGAGTCTCTAGACTCGGCGACAAGACTCGATGGTAGCACGAACACACATTGTGAGCGAGTTCGATTTGCCGCCGAAACCAGCGCACGCAGGGTAGTTTGGGCTTATGGCTACAGAACCGAGACTCGCACTGCAACAGTTAATCGCCGCTCTCGAGCGACACTTCGAGGCCATGAGCAGCAAACGCTCAGACGACGATCCGGCCGTTTCACACGCCTACGAAGTGCTCAAAGATTCCTTTCTCGATTACGAAGAGGCTGTCGACGAAAGGTTCGAGGAGTGGTTACCCTTCGAACTAGCAGACAACGAAGAAGATTCTGATTGAATTTTTTTGACGCGGTCATTCTCGGAATCATTCAGGGACTAACCGAATTTCTTCCAATTTCTTCTAGCGCTCACGTGCAAATAGCGAGTCAATTGCTCGGATTAGACCACATGAGCCGCCCCCAGCTAACCGCGTTCATTGCAACAATTCAGCTGGGAACCGAAGCGGCGGTAGTTATCTACTTCTTCAAAGACATAGTTCGAATTGTTAGAGCGTGGTTCGGTTCAATTTTTTCTCGTCAGTCACAGAGCGCTAACGAAAAAGCCGATGCGAAACTGGGATGGCTCGTGATTGTCGGTAGCGTGCCCGTAGTTGTCATCGGCTTGGTATTCAAGACGCAGATCGAAAACCAACTGAGAAACCTGTGGATTGTCGCCTACATGCTGATTATCTTCGGCTTGGTTTTGGCCGTGGCTGATCGAATCGGAACTCGAACCAAGTCGATTGATGACATCTCAACTCGTGATGGAATTCTCTACGGACTAGCCCAGGCACTCGCCGTGATTCCAGGTGTTTCTCGATCTGGCGGAACCATTTCAATGGGATTGTTTCTCGGCTACAGCAGACAGGCCGCTGCCAGGTATAGCTTCTTGCTGGCCATTCCCGCGGTCGTGGCAAGTGGCACATTTGAGTTTGCCACCACTTATCAGAGTCTCGCACCAAGCGACATCGCCGGCACCGCGGTGGCAACCGTTGTTTCATTTGCGGTCGGCTTCACCGTGATTGTCGCGTTTTTGCGCTATCTCAACCGCGGTTCGTTCATGCCGTTCATTATTTGGCGAATCGTTGTGGGAGTTGCACTGCTGGTCTTGCTCACCAACGGCACGCTCACGGCCTAGTGCCTAAAATCTCTAGTCGGCGTTTCTTTCGCCGGTCTTCGGGTCTTTTCCTTCGTCTTCCTGCGCGAGAAAGCGTTCGAATTCAAGCGCCAATGATTCTGCGCTGCCAGCGCTTTCGTCGGCTGCGTCTCGGGCCGATTCGAGTTGCGACACATATGACGCGAGTTCCTCATCGTTTTCGGCGAGCTCGTCAATTCCTCTTTCCCAGGCAAACGCATCATCGGCCAGAGTGCCGTGATTGAACTGCAAACCTAGAAGCGTCTCGAGCTCAACCAAAAGCGCAAAGGTTGCCTTCGGCGAAGGGGAGTTGTGAACGTAGTGGGGAACCGGTGCCCATAGAGCGACAGACGGTATGCCGGCTTCTTCGAGAGACATCGCCAACACCGAAATTATTCCGACCGGCCCCTCGTAATCGCTCGGCTCGATTGCCAACTGCTTGCGAATCGAGGCGCTCTGGCTAGAACGCGAAACCTTTATCGACCTGGTGTGAGGACTATCTGATGGAACCGCTCCGAGAAAAATCACCTGATCTATCTCTGAGTCTTCAATAAACTCCATGATTTCCGCCGAGAAGGTCTTCCAGCGACGCGCGGGCTCGTTGCCGAGCAAAAAGTAAAGGTCTGAAAATCTCGGGTTCTCTTCGGCTGCTGACTTCGAACTGCGCAGCAACTCGGCTCCGGGCCACGAAATCTCGCGTTGACCGTCTTCATCGTTTGAAACCGTGGGGCGTGAGAATTGAAAGTCGTAGTAGTCCTCTGGATCAACCGCCGCGATAACGTCTGCATCGAGTTGCATAACCAGGTGCTTCACCAACCCGCTAGCACCCTCCGCGGCATCGTTCCAACCCTCGAATGCCACAATCAAGGTTTTGCCTTCAAAAAAAGGGTTTGCCAAACCAATCTCCAATATCTCTCACCTAAACATTAGGCGAACCGCGGGGTAAAATTTACCCATGCCCATCAGTTACCCAGCCGCAGTTCTTTTTGACATGGATGGGACGCTCATCGACTCGGAGCACCACTGGCTGAGCAGCGAACAGGAGCTCGCTGCGAGTTGGGGAGCTAAATGGACAAGCGATGACGGCGAAGCTTTGATTGGAATGAGCCTCTATCAGAGCACAACACTCATCAAAGAGAAACTTGGCATCGACCTCACCCCAGACGAGATAACTCAGACCCTGACCGATGCCGTGATCAAGAAACTCGATGAGCAAATCGTCTGGCGACCCGGGGTGCTCGAACTCATGGCCGACCTGAAGGCCAAAGGCGTAAAGACCGCCTTGGTTACGATGTCGATGCGGCGCATGGCGCTGTCTGTTGCGGCCCGATTGCCAGTTGGCGAATTCGATGTGGTCGTTGCGGGCGATGACGTTACCAACGGCAAGCCGCATCCTGAACCATATCTCGTGGCGGCAGCGCAGCTCGGTGTCGATATTCGTGACTGTGTTGCGCTCGAAGACTCCGTGACCGGGCTGACCTCGGCAGAGGCCTCTGGTGCTATCGCAATCGGAATTCCAAATATCGTGCAGTTGCCCGAGCAAGAGGGCAGACTTATCTGGCCGACACTTGATGGGGTAACCGCCCAGACCCTTGCGGCACTGCACAAAGAGAAGCGAGCCCAAACTGACTGAGCAAGACAACCTGCCTCGCGGACCTTTTCGCGTAGGCGATCGCGTTCAACTCACCGGCCCAAAGGGTCGTTTGAACACCATCACGCTTGAAGTAGGCGCAAGTTTCGGCACCCATCGCGGCGAACTAAAGCACGATGACATCATCGGACAACTCGAGGGTTCGGTTATAAAGAACCACAACGGCGTCGAGTACCTCGCGCTGAGACCGCTTCTGACCGACTTCGTTTTGTCTATGCCGCGCGGCGCGAACATCATCTACCCGAAAGACTCGGCACTTATCGTCACAATGGGAGACATTTTTCCTGGTGCTCGCGTAATCGAAGCCGGAGTTGGTTCGGGTGGGCTCAGCATGTATCTGCTGCGAGCAATCGGCCCTAACGGCCGTCTCGATTCATTTGAACGGCGTTCGGAGTTTGCCGAAATCGCTAAGGCCAACGCCATCAGCCAACTTGGCTACGAGCCAAAGAACTGGCAGATTCACATCGGCGACCTTCAAGAAAAATTGGGGCAGGTCATCGCCACCCACGAAGCCGACCGAGTTGTTCTAGACATGCTCGCCCCATGGGAGTGCGTCGAAGAATCGGCAGAGGCCTTGGTTCCCGGCGGTTTGATAATCGGCTACGTGGCTACCGTCACTCAGCTGTCACGCTTCACCGAAGCTGTTAAGGCAAGCGGCCACTTCGCCGAACCCGAGGCGTTCGAGACGCTGTTCAGAACCTGGCACCTTCAGGGACTCGCCGTGCGCCCCGACCACCGCATGATTGGCCACACGGGTTTTCTGGTAACAGCCAGAAGGCTTGCACCCGGAACAGTTCTGCCGAGATTCAAGGGAAAGCAAAAACCAGAATTCAGCGACGAAGACCTAGCCGCCTGGAACCCTGATCACCTCGGCGAGCGTTCGGTTAGCGACAAAAAGCTTCGCAAGACCGTGAGAAATGCGAACGCAACCGCCAAGGCACGCCTTGAGCAAGAAGACTGAGTGCGAACGTAAACTTAGCCAATTGAACAGAAAGAAAGTAGTAACTTGCGCAAACTAATCGCGGCGACCCTGCTAGTGGTCACGGCAACAATCTCGGGCTGTGCAGCCACGCCATCTGGCCTAGACGCCGACTACGCATCGCTGCCAGAGGTTTGCGAGAAGTTCACCAACGGCGACGCGGTGAATACCATCAACGCAACCGGGGATTTCGGAACCAAGCCAACCGTGACATTCACGTCACCACTGAGCGCTGACGAGATTGAAACCAAGGTTCTGATTGAAGGAAACGGCCCAGCATTCAAGGGTGGAGCACAGGTTAAGTTCGAATACGTCGCCTTCAATGCCGGTAACGGCAACGAGTTCGCTTCGTCGAAATATGACGGAACCGACGCTGTGGTTCAGTTCTTCAACACCGGTCAGAAACTTGATTTCTGTCACGCACTCTCTGGAGTAAAAGAGGGTTCGCGAGTAGCGATTCTTATTCCAGCCCAAATGGCTCACGACGCGCAGGGTGACCCTAGCAGTGGAATCAGCGCAGCCGACAACCTGATTTTCGTAATCGATCTACAGCGCGTTTATCTGCCAAAGGCGATCGGTGCGGCTCAGCCGGCACAAACCGGCATGCCGACAGTTGTGCTCGCGCCTTCTGGCCAGCCGGGCGTTCAGATTCCAAAGAGTCAGGCACCGGCCGAACTCAAGATTGTCGACCTGATTAAGGGTCGCGGCGAAACAGTTGAAATCGGCGACAAAGTTACATTGCACTACAGCGGTTTTCTCTGGAGCACTGGTTCACAGTTCGATTCCTCATGGAACGCGGGAGCACCTGTGCAGTGGGAGCTGACAGAGACCGGCTTTATCAAGGGATTTGTAGAAGCCCTTGACGGTGCAGTAGTTGGATCTCAGGTTTTGGCGGTAATTCCGCCCGGCGACGGTTACGGAGATCAGGCATCCGAATCGATTCCAGCCAACTCAACTCTCGTTTTCGTGATAGACATTTTGGGTGTAGACAAAGCAGCAAAAAACTAGGGGGAGCCAGTGACTGATTCGCAAGACTACGAGATTGACGCATCAGATCCGTCTGAGCGCCTGCTCAACCTGACCCTCGCTCTAATCTCGACCAGTGTCGGAATGACCAAGGCCGAGTTGTTCTCGGCGATTCGCGATTATCGAAACGACTTAGAAAACGGAATCTCGGTCGAGTCTTTGAATCGAAAGTTTGAGCGCGACAAACAGGCTTTGCTGCAAAGCGGTATTCAGTTGAAAACTCGAATTCTCGATTCTGACATGGAAGACAATCAAGAGACTCGTTACATTATCGATCCGAGCGGATTCCAGTGGCCAGAGGGAGTCAAACTGAGCGCCAAGCAACTTCAGCTGCTGCAACTGGCCTCTTCGGTTTGGCGTCAGGCATCGCTTTCCAGCGATGCAGCCCGAGGGCTCGACCGACTTCGTGCTCTAGGCACATCTACACCAAGCTCAGACATTATTGCCTTTGCTCCGCGCATCAAGACACATTCGCGAGCTTTCGCTCCACTTACAACCGCTGTAACCGAGCGCCGACAGGTGACCTTCAGCTATCGCCGGCCAGATCAAGATGAGCCAGAAACTCGCACGTTTCAGCCGTGGCGCATCTCGCACATCGAAGACCAGTGGCTCGTTCAGGGCTTTGACGTAGCAAGACAAGAGGCAAGAAACTTCTTACTCAAGCGAATAGTTTCTGAGGTGAAAATCAGCAGGGATGTGGTTTTCGACCCGCCAACCCAGGCCCAGATTGATCAGCATCAGGCCGAACTCGACGCCCACATTGCCAACAACGTTGCGGTTCTCAATGTAAAGAAGGGTTCCTCGGCCTGGTTCCACTACGACATGTCGGCCAGCGATGAAAGCGATGTGCAGCAGCTCAAAATTCAATACATGGATTTAGCCTTGCTAGCCGATGACCTTCGCGACTACGCCGGCGATTTTGAAGTCATTGAGCCAGAGAAGCTCGACGAAGCAATTCGTCAGGGCTACGAGAAAGTGGCGGCAGCACATGTCTAGCCAGAGAAAAATGAACTCTTTCGATCGCTACAACTTTCTGTTGCCGCTGATTGGTTATCTAATGCGCAATCCAGAAACTACCGTCACTGCCGTGGCAACACATTTCGGTGTCGATGAAGTTTTCGTGCGAGAAGCGCTAACAACACTGATGACCACGGCGACATACAAAAACCGTGAGTTCGAAGACACCTATTACATGTTCGACCTCGACCAGCTCGATGACGAGGGAATCATCTCGCTCTGGCAAGGTGAAGTAATCGAAGATGCACCGAGGCTCTCGGCCCGTCAGGCTTCTGCTCTGGCCGCCGGATTGAGCATCATGTCGACGCTTCCGGAATTCTCAAGCGAACATGAGATAACTGAACTGCTAGAAATCATTTCTCAGGGCACGGCCGAGAGCGGTCCGGCTGCAATTCACTACAAACCCGGCGCAATCGACTCAGACGTTGCCGTGATTCGCAAGGCGATGCTGAACAACCACCGCATCGAGTGCGTCTATCGAAACAATCGCGGTGAGACGACCACGAGACAAATTGATCCGCTCCGCCTAGACACGCGCGGAAACATTTGGTTCTTGCGCGGTTACTGCCTGATTCACAACGAGCTCAGAAACTTCAGGCTCGACCACATGGGTTCTGCCGTTGAACTCGAAGTCGAGATTTGCGAAGAAGCAAAAAAGATTCAAGACATCGACGATGCCGAATACGAGAGCAGCGAGACCGACATAACCGTGACGGTCGAGGTTGACCCAGAGGCCTATTCGATGCTTGGTGATTTTTCTGCCCAGATCATTAGAGAAGATAGAAAGTCAAACGTGGTCACGGCATCGATCAAAATCGGTTACCTGCCTTACCTCGGCAAGGTTATTGCTCACTACGGCGGTGCCGCCCGAGTTCTCGAGCCGGCTTCGGCAAGGCAGGTTGTGCGAAACTACGCCCTAACGGCCCTTGGGCTTGAGCCAGAAGGCTTACCGGAGCAGGAGTAATGAATTCAACTCTGACCGCCATAGTGTGGGTGACGCTGCTTGTGGGATCGCTGGTTTACCTGGGCTACGTGTTCTATTCGCTCTTTCTCAAGTCAAAGACAACCTATGAGGCTAGTAAGCCCCTCATCTCAACGGGCACTTGTCTGGTTTCGGCAATCACCGAAAAGCCAAGCTATGAGCGCCCCTCGGACAATCTGTTTGATGACGTCAACGTTCACCTGGCCGAGCGAGCGAAACTCAAGAAGAAGCGAGAACTCGCCGCCGAGCAGAGACAGCGTAGGCTTATAGCGAGAATCAGAGACTTTGATACCCAAGAAAGTGAGCTCAAAAATGGCAGGACTTAGAGGTTGGGAATGGCTAATCATCCTGGCTATCGTTTTGTTGCTTTGGGGTGCACCCAAGCTACCCGGCCTCGCAAAGAGCATGGGTGAGTCAATTCGCGTGTTTCGCACAGAGCTGAAGCCTGGCGATGCAAAGAACGCGCAAAAACCAGCAGAAAACGAGCAAGGCGAAAAGCCTTCTGAAAAGTAGTGGCTGCACGAAAAAACCCTGAAGCAAAGATGCCCTTCAGGGGCCACCTAGTAGAACTTCGCAAGCGACTGACTTGGTCGGCGCTTTTCATTTTGGCCGGCGCGGTTGGCGGCTGGTTTCTGTTTGATCCGGTCTTTGCAATTTTGCAGCAGCCGATTCTAGATCTCGCCAAAGAAGAGAATCTAAATGCCTCGGTTAACTTTGGAACCGTGATTGGCGCTCTCGACCTTCGCATTCAGGTTTCAATTTTTCTTGGCGTATTCGTCTCAAGCCCGGTATGGCTCTACCAGCTCTGGGCCTTCATAACCCCTGCGCTCAAGCGCCGCGAAAAGAAATTCACGCTTTTCTTTCTCTTTACAGCTGTGCCGATGTTCTTGGGCGGCTGCGCAATGGCCTGGGTTTCGTTTCCGACTTTTGTGCGCACCCTTCTGGGCTTCACGCCCGAAGGCAGCGCAAACGTAATCAGCGCAAGCGAATATGTTCTGTTCGCCCTAAGAATTCTTTTGGTTTTCGGAATCACCTTCGTGATGCCAGTGGTCTTGCTGCTGCTCAACTTCATTGGAGTCTTGAGTGCCAAGAGCATTATCAAGTCTTGGCGAGTAGCGGTACTTGTGATCGCTTTGGTAGCAGCCCTGGCAACGCCAACCGCAGACCCAATGTCAATGCTGCTTGTCATGGTTCCGCTAATTCTTCTTTATCTGGTCTCTGCCGTGATTGCGCTGTTGCACGATCGCATAAAGGCGAAACGAACTGCTCAGACCGAATCGATTGACTAGTGGAAGAACTGAGCCCTGCCGAACGGTTCGCCAAGGCCAAGTCGAGCAAACAACCGCGATCGCTTCAGCAGTTTCTTGACACGATCGCTTTTGGCTTAGACGACTTTCAAATCGAGGCCTGCACCGCCTTGGCCGCCGGAAGTGGGGTTTTGGTCGCCGCCCCAACCGGAGCCGGAAAAACCATAGTCGGCGAGTTCGCAATTCATCTCGCAATTGAGACGAAGCAAAAGGTTTTCTACACCACACCGATCAAGGCACTCAGCAACCAGAAGTATCTAGAACTGGTGGCGAGATATGGCCCCGAACGCGTTGGATTACTCACCGGCGATACCAACCAAAACGCAGATGCACAGATTGTCGTGATGACAACCGAGGTTCTGCGCAACATGATTTATGCAAACAGCAACAACCTCATCGCGCTCGGTTTTGTGGTCATGGATGAGGTGCACTACCTGGCCGACAGGTTCAGGGGAGCGGTATGGGAAGAAGTCATCCTGCATCTTCCGAAAGACGTCAAGGTTGTTTCGCTCAGCGCCACCGTTTCGAACGCTGAAGAATTCGGGGCCTGGCTTGACGAGGTTCGCGGCGACACCAAGGTAATTGTTAGTGAACACCGACCCGTTCCGCTGAATCAGCACGTTCTGTTTGGTTCAGAACTCATGGATCTCTTTGAGGAGTCGAAGGGTTCTGTTCGGGTCAACCCAGAACTAGCGCAGAAACACGCGCAAAAGCTCAGGCAACCGACAAATCGCCCGATGCGAGGTCGTCGAGGTTATCCCGGCGGCCCGCGCGACCAGGGTTTGATACACAAACTCTCGAAGCCCGAAATTGTCGAAGTTCTTGACGAGAACGACATGCTTCCGGCCATTTTCTTTATCTTCTCGAGAGCCGGTTGCGAGGCCGCAGTGAAGGCCTGCCAACACTCATCCGTGCGGCTAACGACAACCGAAGAGAAACAAGAGATTCGTCGCGTCGCCGAGGAGAAGTGCTACAACATCGCCGACGAAGACCTCGATACGCTCGGTTATTTCGAATGGCTAGCCGCACTTGAGCGGGGAGTGGCAGCACACCACGCTGGCATGCTCCCGGCCTTCAAAGAGGTTGTCGAAGAACTTTTTCTAAGAAAACTTGTGCGGGTGGTTTTCGCAACCGAAACACTCTCGCTCGGCATCAACATGCCTGCACGAACTGTCGTTCTCGATCGACTAGACAAGTTCAACGGCGAAGGCCGAGTTCAGATAACGCCTGGCGAGTACACCCAGTACACCGGACGTGCCGGAAGACGTGGCATCGATACAGAGGGCCACTCGGTTATTCAGTGGTCGGCCAACCTCGACCCCAACTCAGTTGCCGGTCTGGCTAGCAAGAGAACCTATCCGCTGGTTAGCGCCTTTAGACCAACCCACAACATGGCCGTGAACCTGATCGAAGCTTTCGGTCGAAACAGGGCGCGTGAGGTTCTTGAACTCTCGTTCGCGCAGTTTCAGGCAGACAGGTCTGTTGTTGGACTCGCCAAAGGTTTGCGCGAGAAACAGGTCTCTGTCGACGGCTATGCCAAATCTATGACCTGCCACCTCGGCGACTTTATGAGTTATGCCTCGATGCGTCGCGAGATAAGCGACATAGAACGCGAACTCGCATCGAATCGAACTCGAGCCGAACGCGGCAAAGACATTCGCGCATCGAAGAGCCGCAACGAAAAAGAGCGACACCTGCAAAAACTCAAGGCCGACATCAAGCATCACGCCTGCCACAGTTGCAACGAGCGCGAGGCCCACGCTCGCTGGGCAGAGCGCTACTTCAAGCTCAAGCGCGAGCTCGACTCAGCGCTCTCGCAAATCGAGGGGCGAACAAATCAGGTAGCGAGAACTTTCGACAAGCTCTGCGAACTGCTCGCCGATCTCGAGTACATCGAGTTGGATGGCGACGACGCAACGGTGCTCGATAGCGGCAAGACTCTGGCGCGCATCTATGGCGAGCGTGATCTTTTGATTTCAGAGTGCCTCAGGCATTCGATTTGGAAGGGCATGGATGCTCCGGCGCTTGCTGCGATGGCTGCGGCGCTGGTTTATGAGGCAAGGCGCGACGAAGAGTTTGAGAGCCGCATGCCTAAGGGCAACTTTGTCGACTACGCAGAAAAGACCGTCGACATGTGGTGGCAGCTCGAATCGCTATCGAAGAAATACAAGCTGCCGCAAACTGAGCCACTCGACTTCGCAATCAGTTTCGCTTTTTATCGCTGGGCCTCTGGCGCTCGACTCGACACCGTTCTAGACCTGGCCGATCTTTTGGCCGGTGACTTTATTCGCTGGTCGAAGCAGGTGATCGACCTGCTCGACCAAATTGCACAAACAGAAGACAAGGCGCTGGCAGAAACCGCAAAGAATGCCGTTGACACCGTAAAGCGCGGCATAGTCGCATACAGCTACTACGGTTAGCAAATAGGCTCATAAAGTGAAGAAATCTGTTTACCGACTGGCAATGGCAGTGGTCTTCGGTGTCGCCGGTGGCTTGATTTCGTCGCTTGCATATCCGGCAAATGCCATTTGGGTTGCAATCATCCCGGCGGTCGCATTGATTCTCTACGCGATTTCGTTGGTCAAACCCGCACTGTCGCTACTGGTTGGGTTCTTCGCCGGTGTTGCCTTTTACGCCTCTCAAATTCCATGGATGACGGTTTATCTTGGGCCTGTGCCATGGCTGGCGCTTTCGGTTCTCGAGGGGCTCATCTTTGCGGTTGGAAGTCTTGCGATTGCTCTGGCTCTGAAAACAGCCAAGAGTTGGAAGAGCAGTTTTTTCTCGAACGCAAATCTGGCGCTAATCGTGGCCTCACTCTGGACCGCGCGGGAATGGGTCGCGATGACTTTTCCATACGGCGGTTTTCCCTGGTCGAGGGTTGCTCTGTCGCAGTCGAACTCGCCCCTCGCGCCATGGGTCTTCTGGGGTGGCGGCTCGCTTCTAACCTTTGTGCTGGTCTTTGCAACCGCGCTGATTCTTTTTGCTCCTCGAGACTTTTTAATTCGAAACTGGCGCAAATCGGCAAGCGCTTTAGCCTTGGTATTGGTATTTGCTGTGCCAACAATAACGCCGCTCGACAACCGCGCAGAGGCTGGAACCTTAGACATAGCAGCCGTGCAGGGTAACGCTAAGGCCGGGCTTCTGGTTTATGAGCCGCTTGGCACAATTTTGCAGAATCACCTCGATGCAAGTGCGCCGTTGCTCAGCGACGAGAGTCGGCCAGATCTCGTAGTTTGGCCAGAAAACGCGGCGGATAAAAATCCTCAGACACACCCAGATGCCGAGGCGGCCATCGCCTCCCTAACAGAACAGCTTGGGGCACCGCTAATCTTCGGAACGATAACCGAGCGCGATGGAGAGATTTTCAATTCGACTATTCTCTGGTTGCCAAAAACCGGCGAGGCTGATTTCTATGACAAGAAGCGACCCGTTGCGTTCGGCGAGTTTGTTCCGGATCGTGAGTTTTGGCGAATGTTTGCACCAGAGCTGATCGACTTGATTCCGCGCGGCTATGCGTTTGGAACAAGAGATGGAATTCACACCGTGAGAAATGAAAAGCTTGGTGTGATGATCTGCTTCGAGGTTGCCATCGACGACATTTCTCGTGATCTGGTTGCTCAGGGCGCCAAGATTTTGATTTCACCAACAAACAACGCCGACTTTGGGCGAACCAATCAGTCAGAACAACAACTGGCTATTGCCCGCCTGAGAGCAATCGAAACCGGTCGAGCATTCGTGAACATAAGCACGGTTGGCACTTCGGCCATGATTCTGCCCGATGGAAAAATCGTTGAGCAACTCGACACTTACACCGCTGACACCATGCGGCAGGAACTTCCGTTGCGCACCTCGCTAACCCCGGCGATGATGTTCGGCGCAACGCTCGAGATGGCCAATAACTTTGCTGCGCTCGGCATTTTGATTTTCTTCTTTGTCACCTGCATTCGCATTCGTCGGGGGAGTCGATGAGCGAGACGCTGGTGATCATGCCGACCTACAACGAGAGCATGAACATCAGGCACTCAATCGAGCAACTCTTTGAGCACAATCCTGATGTGCACCTGCTAGTGGTTGACGACAATAGTCCCGATGCAACGGCCGCCGAAGTCGAAAAACTAATGCCAAAGTTCAGCGGTCAACTTTTTCTGCTAAAGAGACCTGGCAAAGCGGGTCTCGGCCCCGCTTATCTCGCAGGCTTCGATTGGGCATTCGAACGCAACTATCAGCGAATCGCCGAGATGGATGCCGACGGAAGTCATCAGGCTTCTGATCTTGGTGCACTGCTAAGTCAAAGAGATTTTGATCTTGTGATTGGATCGCGTTGGATTAGCGGAGGTT
>JACCDY010036855.1_pt1 | contig 36445 bp, 57 predicted proteins | sample 7446391 | NCBI WGS metagenome assembly JACCDY01 (sample SAMN15323451, study PRJNA562643) | freshwater metagenome | isolation source: river surface water | place: USA:Blue River Watershed | collected 2017-08-18 | reverse complement strand
CTGCTTTCATCTTGTAACCCATAATGGTACGCAATCTTCATTGCCCATTTATACCTTTTTGCTTTGATACATTTTCTATAAACTATTTCAGCGTGTTTCTTTTTTGCATACCATTCCATTTCATCAACCAACCACTCCACCGCCGTTTGTTTCTTACTCATGGTCGCCTCCGTAGGTTTCTTGATAGTATTGTTCTGCTTGCGTGTATGCATCTTTTGTCAAATCAAGTACAAGTCCGAGTAAATGCGCATCAACAATCTGCTCTTTTTCCATTTGCTTAGCTTGGTGAAAAAACTCGTCTAATTTTTCGGGCTGTATTCTAATTACAAGGTAATTGAAACTATCGCCTTTTTGGTTATAGTATAATTCCGAACCCCAATGTATAGACGTATTTTCTATACTTTGCTTCAACCACTCCACCGCCGTTTGCTTACTCATGGTCGCCTCCGTAGGTTTGTTGGTAATTCAGATAATTCTGACCACATTTGTCGCATTTAGAAGCCCCGTATCTTGCCATTGTATCGTGGTCGTTTGGACAACTATTCCAACTATAACCAAATATTTTTCTATACAGTTTATACAACAAAACAATGGCAATTATACCTATGGTTAATGCTCCAATTATTTCAAGTATGCTCATTTCGGTTTCAAATTTAATTTAGTGCTGATAAACCGCCCAGCACATAACAGCGGTTTGGCAAAAGCTGCCATAAACATTCTGCGAAATTTGAACTTTCCGTTAGGCAGCCTTCGCCAAGCCGCCAAACGTTACCAACAATACGCCGTTTGCTTACTCATTGTCGCCTCCGTAGGTTTGTTGGTAATTCAGATGATTCTGACCACGAGCTACAACTACCATCCCACATCCAGGATGATATGTAATAGCACATTTATATTCATCAGCTAATTGATAAAACTTTACAAGAAACTCCTTATGTTTTCCTTCGGGAGTATTATGATTAAGTTCAATCCTTTGTCCTTCTAAACTTGCTCTTCGTAGTCCGAGTTCAATTCCGTGTTTTATACCTCTATTCCAAGTTTCTCTCATTTCTACTTTGTTGTATTTATTAGTTCCAAAAAGCAAACTTAATACGCTTGCTTTTTCTTGAAAAGATGTATCACCCTTCATTTCTTCCAAAAAAATGTTTTCGATTCGTAAGTCCATGCCAAACTCAACTGCGGTTTGCTTACTCATAACTGAATCCTAACGGTACATAAAATAATAATTGTAATTGTGTATTGACGAAATTTTATATCGTGTATATGGGAGTTATGTGTAATAAAAATTTTAATAGTACCAGTTATTCAAGACTTCCTCCAATTTATCTGATACTTCACAAAGAAAATCCAAATCCATATTACCGTGTGGAAATGGTTCTTCTGTTTCAATCTTGTTTTTCAAGTCATTAAGTTTATCTAATAAGTCTGACTTCATCTTTGGTATGTAATTTTGTCTATCTAACATTTCTTTTGGTGAATAGAAGTTTCTTGGATTTGGATTTTCTATCATATCTTCTAATTTAAAATTTTTACTAACACATAACATGGTGTATAAGAAAGTTTGCTATCAGCAGTTGTGGTTAATTTGAAAGTTCATCTAAGCAAACCTTCTCATACACCCAATCGTTAGCAACAATTACATATAATTACCTTCTTTCAATCTAATATATGCTTCACAATCTGCCAATCCACCTTGATACACTTTATTCTCTTCTATCGTATCAGGTTCACTATCATTTGTTGTTACAATTTCAATAACTTCATAAGTGCTGTTTTGAAAAAATCTAATCTTATATTCTCTATTCATAATAATTCCAAATATAAATAAAATTATGTGTAATGCTACAAGTCAAAGTAAAGTTCTTTGTTACAAATATTGCATTGTTCTTTCACATATCTATCTTGATAGCATCTAAATATTTCCGTAGTAAGTTGATGATTACAATTTCGTTTCATATTCCACAAATATACTTTTCGATAAGCAATGTGTAACCATTCTATCAGGTTTTGCTTACTCATTTTACACCTCACATATAATATAATGAAACATACCATAATACAAATAGAATAATTATCAAAACTTGAATCCAATCTACTTCTATTTTTTACTCATAACTAAATCCTAACGCTCACTAAAATAAAAATAATACATTATATTTTCACAATTCTTTTTATTTCTTTCTTTATCCGTTCAAGTATTGGACTTTTTACTTTTACATTATCGTAACCTATTTCATATTCTCTATGAAATGTTGTTCGACTACCGTCATTACATTCTTTTTCTTTTTTTTCATAGCCATTTTTATACCCTAAAGTATATCCATCTTTAAACGCTTCGTGATTATTTCCAGGATAAATTGCATCTATGATGCTTTCAATTGGTGGAATAATTGGAATGGTTTTATATATTTCACGGATTTCTGCATTACTTAATCTTTCTGAGAAATATACTTCGCCACCTATGTGAAACATTTGGGGCATTTCATTCATTTTGGTTATCCTTTTGATATGAAATAAAAATTTACTTCTATCTAAAATTATCTTAATAATGCTACTTAATTTCATTTAGTGCCATCATCATCAGTTGTGCAAGGAATAGAATCATTGAACATATTTCCAACTGACATACACTTCCAATTCATTTCATCTATGTAAAATTCCTCTATAATGGTGTCTTTACCTTTTATGCCTTTCACAACTATTACCCAATCTTCATCATCATATCCAGTACGAGTTTGTGGCATCATCATTTTACCAACCATCACCATAGTTGTATAAGTGTATGTTCTCGGTGGCTCATAATATTTTTCAATGATTTCTCCTTCGTGGATACGATGCCCACAAGCAGAAAGCACTACTGCTAAGAACATATAGAGAAAAATTCTGTTCAGTTTTCTATTTGGCATTTTGCTTAAGTTTTATATCAATACTCACAATACCATTCAGTTACAACAAATGATAAGTTTAAGGCTTCACCTTTTTCATTAGATTCATATTGGACATAAAAACCACCAGTTCCAACGGTTGTTTTTTCCATAATTGCTTCTTTAAGAAGTTTTCTTGCCTCTTGTTTTATTTCTTGAATAGATGGAACCCCATTATCTCGCCACTCCCAATTCAAGTGTGTCATAACATCATGGACTTTATCAAAATCAAACCAGTCCATGACTTCATCTATCGCTTCTTGTTGCTTTTCTGTTATACTCATATTATTTATTATCCTTTAATATAATGATACTATTTGTATGCAATATAACTATTTTTGTGGGAATAACAAATATTTTCTTAGAATTTGAACGATATATAGTAAATAATAATAAAAACCACTATGAAACTAAAATTGAACTTTGAAGAATACTTGAGAGAATCAAAAATCTCTAATGAAACTAATGGTTATTGGTTTGTAGTAAGTGAAGACCAAATAGTCGCAGTTTATGATAATCTTAAAGATGCTAAATCTTATTATGAAAAAGAAATAGACTTTAAAAAAGATCTATATTTCGATAAGTTTGTAGAGGATTTACAGGATTCTGGTAGAAAAGTATGGGACTACGATTATCCACAAACATCGCCCTCAGAAATGATTTTAACAGATGAGGAATACGATGAGTATTTTGAAGATAACTATGGTCATGAGATATTTTTAACGGGACCACATACCCTGACAGAATTACCTAAAGACATAGAATCACTTATGAATAAACAAATAATAGAAGATATTGAGAATTTTAATAGATATGAGTTGTAAATTCAAAAAAATATTCTTATATTAGACCCATTGAAATAAACCCAATGGGTTTTTTATTAATTATTCATAGTAATTAAGGTATTTATGGATAAAACTCTTTTGTTATTTTACCATGCTTGTATAGTTGGTAGTATAGAAATAATAGAATCTTTATTAGAGTCTGATACTAATTTAGACATAAACTCCGCTGATGAAGATGGTGATACCGCTTTACATAAGGCTGTGCTATTTGACCATTACGATATGGTTAAATATCTGCTTGATTTAGGATGTTCTAAAAATAAGAAGAATAACTACGGTTGGACAGCATTAGATATGGCAATAGTAGATCAAAATGTTTCAATAGGTAGATTACTTCATGATTATGGAGCAACTGAGTTTAGTGTTGATAAGCAATGGTTTTACGATGTATTGTATAACAAAGAATAATGAAAAAGCCGAGAAAATATCTCGGCTTTACTTTTAGTATATTTACATACTCTTAAATAATATTAAACCACCCTTGAAGAATAAGACCTTTACCTTTACCCACCACAGCAGCTCTAGTTTTCTTGGCAACTGAATCTCCTTCTCTTGATCCTTCTGCATTAGTGTTTCCTTCAATTGTAATCATCTTAGTTCCATTTTCAATAAATTCAACGAGGACACCAGTGTGCCCTTTAGTTCTGTCAGAAGAACTAACCCAAGAAATATAAGCACCTGGTTTAACTTGTTTCCAATCTGTGATAATTGGATATCCAGCTTTGATAAAATTATTTCTTGTTTGCTGAACACTTGGAGAAATATATTTTGTCATTCTTTTAGGATCCAATCCTGCTTTTGTATATGCTTCTGTATAGACTAATTTACAGAACATACTACACCATGCCCATTTTTTCTTCCAGCCAACGCTTTCCATGAGTCTTTGGAAAAATGATTGTTTAAATCCCATATTTCCTGAAATTTCTTTTTGACCCACAAATGATTTTGCGGTCTCAAGAACAACTTGGTTTAAATCTGAATTACTAGAAATGGGTGTCGTTGTATTAGTTGTAGCCACATTATTTTCTTTGACTTTCTTCTCTAAAGCAGACAATGTTTTAGGTCCAACTATTCCATCTGGTTTTAATCCACATGATGCCTGAAATGCCTTAACTACTGATTCTGTTGAACTATCAAATACTCCAGTAACTTTAACATTGTATTTACCGAGAGAATTTAGAGAATTTTGCAGATGACGAACATCAACACCTGACACATCCTTTTTGAGAATTCTTTGAATTTTCATGATTGTATTGTTTATTTTCATTATATATTGAATAATTGTAAATTTTTACAAGTGAACTAAAATTGTATTATGGGTATAATAAGTTAAATTTCATAAAATAAAGAAACACTATGCCAAATCAACAACAACTGGACAATTTGAGGAATAATGCTCTCCACATAACTGATTTTATCAATCATCTTCACGATTACTTTCAAGATGTTGTTAATACTGTATTTTCAAAAATTAATCAAGAACAAAACTATGATCCTAGTCAAAAATGGATTAGTTTTGTGTATAGTTTAACAATGTCAGCATTCGCAGATGTGGAGTTAAAAGGTTCAGACACATTTGCTTCATTTTTATCTACGATACTATCTTCATATGATAATAATACCCCTTCTCAAGAAGGTTTAAACGGAACTATTGGGGATGTTTGGGAAAGATTATCAAAGACATTCCTACAGGCAAATGATGATTTAGCATTAATCGCAATGAACCCAGAGGCATACTGGAATAAATCATATTGGAGCGAAACACTTAATAAAACATTTTATTTGAGTAATTTAGGTGATATTACATTCCCTGCAAAAGATGATGTAGCTAATAATGGGCCTATTATTTTTGCAAATGGTACAGATATTCTTATTCAAAAATTCAAGTATGCCCTAACGAAATATGCACTCGGTAAAAAGTGGTCTATACTTCATGATCCAGATAAGTTATTTTGGCCACATGGAAATGATAAGCAATTAACAGATTTTGCGAAAAATATGATTAAAAACAATCAGGATATTATAGTCCTTTGGAAACCTGATGAATCTGGGTCTTGTGCATCATGTCCTACACAAGGTTTAAGTTCCTTTGAACCAAGATTGGGAATTGGAGACTGGTACTCTAATTGGGATTATTTCCACGGTGCATCGCCTAGTAAGGATATGTTAGTATGGCTAATAAAAGATGATGGATATGGTACCATACTCAATCCTGATGCAGTAGCAACAAGACATGAAGTTTTCTACGAGTGGGGTTTAGAAGGTAGCCTATCCGAACATCCTAATTCAGTAATGGTTATCAAAGAAAAGGAATCTAGAACTCCTACGACAGAAGATAAGGAACGTGCCCTAGAGTGGTTTAAATTATTCAAAGAACAAGGTAGAAAGAATTTAGAAGAAAGAATAATTGAAAAGGCTAAAAATGACCCTCAATTTTATAGAGATTTAGTTAAAGACTCAAAACAAACACTCGAAAAGGAATTTGGAATATTATTTCCAGAATCTGTATCAGTAGAAGTTTTGGTTGAAGATGTAGGAAACTATAAAATTGTTTTACCCGCAGTTGGAATGTAATTTTATTAATTTTTATGTATCTATAATCTTATGAAAATGACAAAAATCAATCTATCTAAAGAAAATCGAATGATTCGGTTTGGGTTCGGATTATATGAAGGCCAATGGTTCATTAGGATTGACTTATGGTCAATGGGATTTAGAATTACTGATTAAGGTATGAATGCTTGTCGCAAAAGTTTACTTAATTTGCGACAATTTTTAATTATGGAATAGAACAATGACATTTGAAGAATTTCAATATCATATTGACAGCATCAAACATTTTATAAATGATTTAGATGCATTTGACAATGTATTAAAAGTAATATCCCCTAGTGGAACTTGCGTTTGTGAAATAGGAGGTAAATTTATTGATGATTACATTACTTTACTTGAAAAACTGTTAAACGACAATGATAATAGCGTATCATGGTTTGTGTTTGACAATAAATTTGGTAAAAAGGGATTATCATTTTATATTGAAGGAATTGAATATATTATTGCAAATGAAAAGGACTTTTACGATGTTATACAGAAAATATCAGAAAAAAATTGATGAATTAGAAATAAATATTGTGAAATTAGAAGGAAAAGTGTTATTTTTATTATCAATATTTTCAATTCAATTCTTACTTATCATCGCATTATTTTTTAAAAAATGAATCAAGATCAAAAAAATTGGCTAGAACATACAATAAAAGAAATTAAACTCGTCAACCCCCACATGATTCCAATGAATCCACAAATTGGACTTTTCTTTAAAGTAAATAACATTGAAATCCCAGAAGAACTTTTCAAAGAAGAGTTTGACCAAATATCAAAAGCATATTTTTCCGTAATTGAAAAACTACTTTCTCAACAGCATAAAGGTCTTTAACGAATGAATGAGTTCTTACAAAAAGAATGTGTATCCCTAGAGCACGCAGAGGGATTAAAGGATTTGGGGTTCAATGAACCTTACTGCATAGGTTATTATGAAAATGGGCTGCTCAATCATAATGACGCATTTCATACAAATGAATCGCTTCAGAGTATTTCTGAATCTTTGGGGGATGTATCTTTGATAACAGCACCTACATTCCAGCAAGCATTTAGATGGATAAGAGATGCATTTGGACATCATCACATAACGCTATTCAATAGATTTTATGTGGATCGAATGTTCACCTTTGAAGTAGCAGAGAAAAGAGCATTAAGTGAATTAATATACACAATCAAAGAGAGGAAGATAAATGAAGTTTGAACAGGAAGCAAACGATACCACATATGGAGATGGCAAGTTCTCCGAAAAGTATAGATTAATGACACATTTGTTTCATAGTAAATTAGAAAGAAATAAATCTAATGTAAATTATGAAGATGTAGACTCTATACAAAAATTCATTAAAAATAATGCATCACTATTGCTTAAAATCAAAAGAAGTATTTTCAGAGAATACGACTATAAAATCACTAATTTCCAGGTGAATGTTGCATGTTGTTTTTTTCTTAATAAAAAGATGATAAAGTAATAATGGATATATAAAGTAAAAGAAATTTTACTATGAAATTTATAAAAGATTTTCATTTGTTTGAATCTTCTGAATCAATTCCAGAATATGTCAATATATCTGATTTTTTAAACTCAATAAACGCTACCGATAAATTAAAAGATTCTTTTGTAAAATGGTGGGATGAAAATAGAAGTAGAATAAATATATTATACTTTCCATTTAATACAAGTATGCCTATTTTTGGCTGTGTGTTTTCCGAAAATTCAGTTGCGATAAATTCTAAAATGAGTTTACCGACTGAATTTTTTTTATACATATTACTCCACGAAAGCAAACATGCCGATCAAGAATATGAAGGAAGATTAAGTCCTTATTTTGATACTGTTGTTGAAAATAATTTCAAAGAATTTTCATTAGCATATTATGAATTAGAACTTGAAGCAAATGTATATGCTGAAGGTGTTTTAATTGAATTAGGACTTGATCATTTCGTGAAGTCTAATTCACAGATGCTTAACCAAAATCTATCAGCAACTCATTCTGTTTTTCAACATATGAAAAAAGATATAGAACGCCTCAATCCTGAGAATTTCCAAGAACTAATACGAAAAACAATACTATAAATTCTATGGAATCTTCACATATAAAACAGTTTAGTAATTTTCTTACAGCCAATGAGCGTTCAGAAATTATAGAATATGTTAATACGATAAATCATAAGAGTCAAGCAGAGAATGTGCATTTGAGCCATCTGATTAAAAAGATTAATGGAAATTCTCATATGTATGATATTTCAAAAACTGACTCAACAAAAGAGATAACATCATTTCAGTCTGGGGGTAATGATGTGATGAAAGAAGAATTACCTGATATTTTCTATAATCTCATAGATAGAATAACAACTACCGTAAATATCCCAAAGGAAAATATGTTTCTTCAAATTGTCGATATGGATGAAGGAGGAACAATCGGTGGACATTATGATGCAGCGATAGATGGTTATATTAATTATAAATGTAATATCAGTGTACTTTCTGATGATTACATTTTTGTTGTAGATGGTGAAGATCTTACAATTAAGGAAAATGATCTATATTGCTTTGAGGCTTCACTGTATAAGCATTGGACACTCAATCCATTTCATTCGAGAAGAATCCTTTTAAGTTTTGGATTTATCTTACCCTATTCTGCATTGGGTAGAAATGAGAATGATCCTAGAGTAAGATTAAGTAAAAGAATTGAAAAAATATTCCAAAAGGATAGATAAATATGATTTATTACACTTCAGATTGGCATTTGGGAGAAACTAGATTAGGAATCGGAGATAAACCCAATGTATTTTACAGACCATTTGCATCAACCATTGAGAATGATAATACCATAATGGATAATTTCTATGAAGTATTCAAAGATGGTGATACTCTTTGGCATCTTGGAGATGTCATTTCAGGCGATATAAAGGCTTCTGAGAGACATTTAGAACAAATGCGAGTAATGTATCCAAATTCAAAATTTAACTTGATAGTGGGCAATTATGACACCGATAAGGTAGATTTACTCTCAACATATTTTGATACCTTGCATGATGAATTTAGTTTGGTTGATTTTAACCATAATTTATTGATTTATCTAAACCACTATCCTACGAAATGTAAAAGAAAATTAGCCGAGGAATCCGCTGATTATACATTTGCTATTACTGGTCATATACATAGTCTATGGAAGGTTAAACCTAATATAATTAATGTTGGGGTCGATGCTTGGCATTTTAAACCAGTTTCTCATAATGAAATAATGTTTTGCTGGAACGCTATGCAAAATCATTACGATGATGATGTATTCCTTTAATTATTTTAAAATTACATTTTGAAATTTCATTTATTTTTCTTAATTTTGTTTCAACTAATTATGTGTATTAACAATAAAGAGAAACAATATGGGACATGATATAACTGCCTATATTAAAACAAAAAATGATTCAGAACGATCTGAGATAGCATATTTTAGAATAAGTGCATTTGATGCTTTACGCAGAAAATTATTCTACGGAACTTTAAATGGTTCTGAGGATGCCAATGGAGGCGTATCTGGAAATGGTTCTACTATTAAATTTACCCGAAAAGAAATAGATACCGCAAAAGAAGGTTGCAAATATTTCTTAAATGATATAGATGCGCTCAAGGAATTCGTATTAAATAAATACAATGAAAAGTCTGAGCAAACTGTAAAGAAATTTGAAGAGATTATTACTTTAGTGTTCGGTGATCAAAGTGAACCAGCTGAAATAGGTTCAGAGGATTCGATAGAAGATATAAAGGAAAACTTAGTTGATATTGTATTGTTTCATCATAAAATCTTACAAGCGTATGATGATGCTGCGAGAACAAATAATATAGAAATTGAAATAGATTTTTCTTGATGCAAAAGATGATATTTCAAAGAATACGGTATTTTTTGGCTACATCAAACAAATAGATGAAACTTCTCGTTATTCGTATGTAGTATGCTGAATCGTATTTGGGCGAAATACTAAACTCCTCAAAAGAAAATAAAGATAACCCATGGCTATTCCTCTCACATGAAAGGATTTCCTCATGGGTTTTCTTATTTAATTCAACTTCTTTGACTTCTATATCAATATATTGTAGATGTATCTTCATATATTATCGGTGGGTATAACCATAAACAAAATCCTTCAGATAATTCAACGGCTTCCATAAATTCTAAACTTAAATCCTCGTTACTTAAACTAATATATAATTTCCCAGTATGTGCATGCTTTTTTAAAAAATACCAGTAAGATATAAAGTGATCTGCTGGGTTTTTATTTACGGAATCTTTGTAAAAGAGTTTCCAAGAATTATAAATATTCTTTCTATACTGCATCAACCTAATATCATGAGCATTGCAAAATTCAGATGGGAAATGTTTTTCTACACATATCATTGTTCTCTATAACCTTTTATGGATTCACTAAATGCAATAGAAAAATAGTAAAGTACAAATTCGTAAATGAATTCATTAATATAATACAACAAGTTCCAACCTATTGTACTAGTAGTGGTATCTGGTCTATTCATTTTCATTTGCATAAAGCCCTTGCAACTAGCTAAGGGTTCTGAATAATCTTCTAATCCAAATGCAGGGTTCTTAATTACACCTTCAGAAGTTTGTTTGATATATGCATTGATACATTCTTCTTTATTGTTTATAAATTTCAAGAAGTCATATGTAGTAAGAATTTCATTTTCCATTTTTAATGCATTTCTTAGCTTCCCCTCTCGTGCTAGTTTCCTTACATTCTTAGGATTCTCTAAGTTATATTGCTTTGCTTCTTTTCTTAATGTAAATTCAGAATCATAATACTTATTCATAAGATTTACAACTTTTTCAACAAAATCACCTAAATATCCAGAAGCAAAATAACCAGCATTTATTCCTTGTTCTTCAATCATTTTGGGATACCATTCAGAGTTCTTGTAATCTCTAGTAGCACCATCTGAAAGATATTCCATTCTACCCTCAAGATCATGTCTGCCTACACTAGAATCAGATGTGTATTGATCTATGTTTGCCCAGAGGATATAAAACAATTCAGATGCTTTCATTTCACTATCTCCCCATTTAATAACAATGTTGTTATTAAGAGGATCGCCTTGATAACCCTTTTCGTAGATTATATCCTTTGCTACTCTCCACATTCTATCGTGGATATTGTTATACAAATCCTTATATGTTATAGAGTTCAATCGCAAATTCTTGTATTTATACGCTTCATTTAAAGGAGACATAATAGAATGTATCTCTTGATGTTCCTTTAAGAATTGAGCAAAAGAAGATATTTTCATAGTTTTAAAATTTATTTGATATTTCTATATATCAAAAATTCATATGCACGCCCAAGCGTTCACATGGTAAACATATTCAACCGAAAGAAAATGCAATGTTTACCAAAGAATATGGTATAGTACCATGATGCACAAAGACATTTTCTTTTGAATTTCCATCATCACTATAAATAAATACACTATTTGTATTTAATTTATTAGATTCAATTTGAAGCAAGAATACGGATTCTTTAATGCTTGCATTTACTTTATTGGAAGATAATGCAAGATTACCAGCATATTCTTGATCTGTTGTTAAAAATATAAAATCCTTTAGGGTTTCATTCCAACTTAGATTTGAAATTTCTGGGGTTAAACCTGATTCTTTAATTTCTTTGAGGTTCCTAACATAGATAGGTGCATATAGATATTGAGGTAGGTCTAGATGATCTTGGAATTCATTAATATCTGTTTCTTCAATGAGTTCAACGTGTTCCATAAAATACCTAATTTTAAAAACAAATTTTTTACAAATGTAGTGAATTTTTTCCAAGATTACCAAAAATAAAAAAGGGGGCAATTGCCCCCAAATTCCGAACAGACCAAATTTACGCTTTTTTCTCTTCTGATGGGAAAATTGTTTTAAGATTATCAACAGACCCTGCATCTGCCTTATCAAGAATTGAAGCATCTGCAAACTTCGAGGAAGCCATAGCCAAAACTTGACCAAATGTACCTACCTTTGTTTTTCCACCTGCAACAATAACAACTGGTAATTCAACCAAAGGTGCCTCTGGATTAACTTTTGTAAATCCTTCATTTGGTAAGAATACGATAGATGCGGCTTGGGTAGAAATACCATATTTAGTATCTTCTGTTGACCAGTACAATTTGTCTTCTGGTGTATCAGATGTATGAATGAAATAACCCTTTGCCGCGCTATCTCCAACCCCTTTAGCATCTAAAGCAATTTCATCAAGAGCTTTCAAGAATTCAACATCATCGGCTAACTTCAATGTTTCTAAATTTGAACCAGGAGCGGTTCCCTTTACTAAAACCTTCTTTTTACCTTGCTGAAGTTCTTCAACAGTCAAAGGTTTTACAGTAACAGCAGTTGACTCTTTAGTATCAACAGATTTCTTTTCAACTCCCCTTCCAATAACACTTTTAAGAACTTTTGTAACTTGTTCTGGATTTTTTATAGAGAAGAAGTCTTTTTGCAAAATATCCAATACAGGTGATTCAAAAGACTTTTCAGGTGAAAACTGTTTGGTCGTTGCTTCATCTTGTTCATTAAGCCAAGATTCGAAAAGTTTAAGGTATTTCATATAAATAAAATAATGTTTAGTAATTTTAGTTTATATATCAGATTTTTATTTTGTTTTTTTAGATTTGGAAATTTCATTATTTTTTATTATGTTTGCATCAGATTATTTAAACACTTAACGGAAAGGAAATTTATGAAAACGACTATGTATATCTTAATTCTTTTGGCATTTCAATCTATTAGTCTAGCCCAAGATATAGAAAATTCTGATTCTGATACTATGACATACAAGACTGAAGAAATATTTGTAAGTAGCGATTTTGATGCACTTGAAATCAAAGAATTATTTTTAGATTCTTTAAATGCCGTACGAAAAAGAAACAAGTTCCCAGAACTAAAATATAATTACGAACTTGAAGGACTTGTTAAATTAAGAACTAAAACTATTATTGATCATGTAGATCATATTGACGATAAACTCTATTACTCATTTTACAATAAATTCATACATTACAAAAATATTCGGGATTACAAATATTACTTTAATAATCATTTGTTTTTGGATTCAGCCCCGATGATTATACACGAAGGTAATTTGTCAGTACCATCATACTATAAAGTTAAAGAAGTAATATTGCATACAATTCAATCTATGAAGGATAATAAAAAATCATGGAAAGAATTTTATGACCAAAAGTACACTCATGTTGCTTTTGATTTTAGGAAAGGCGTAAGGCGAACAGTAGTATCAGTTATTTTCTCTAAAAGAAGATTTAGCACAATCCCTAAGAAATAAGGATACAATGTATCTAATGAATATAACATATATCATTTTGTTTGGATCTATGTCTTTAATGGCTCAAAGCCAATATAAGACTGGTGATACCATCACTACTCAAGACAAACTACGCTTCTTGGATTCTTTGAATAAATATAGGATTCTTGCTGGTGTAGAACCTTTGGAATATTCATTTCAAGAAGATAGTTTAGCTAAATTAAGAACGGAAACTATTTTTAAGCATATTGATAGTATTTCTGAAGAAGAATACAAATCGGATTGGATGGAACATCAGCATCATAGATTCATTGAAGATGTTAGAAGATACGACAAATCAAATATTCACAAAGATACTGTTATCAATTGGAGTGCAGAATGCTCCGCTCGAATCAGCAAATTAAATAATCCAGATGATTTAGTTGATGAATTGTTTCAAGGATGGAAGAATAGTAAAGCACATTGGAAAATGATGCTTGAACCGAAATTTAAATATATTGTATTAGATTGGTTCATCGATAATCAAAGGCATATTAGACAACGAAAAGGAACTATTGCATCTCTTGTACTTTTTAGTAAAAGATTCAATGAAAATTCAAGGGGTAACTAATGTTACCCCTTGTTATTTTTATCTTATTTAGTTTTAACTTCTATACCACCATCTTTTGGTGCATAATTATCAGGAATTTCATATCCCAATGCTTTAGCTATGTTCTGTGGTTTACCTGTGTTTGCGTCTTTAACTTATCAATACTTTCAAATTTGAATTGGTCAACTGCCCATGATGCAAGAGAACCTAGCGTTCCTTCAATTAAGTTTTTTTCTTTATTTTCAGTTACTAAATTGTGATTATATACCGAACATTTAGAATTCAATACAAAATCTTTAGGGTCTGCACATTCTTCAGGGAAAATTAAAAGTCTAACAATTTGTTCACTTTTAACTTTATCGAATTTGTCACTATAAGTCCCACCTATATAATTAGAATCTTCTCCTTTCGTTACTAAAAAACATGTTCTGTTAGACATACGGGTTATTTTATCAAAAAGAACTTTATAAAATAAGCGTAAAACCCATCGGTCTTTAGCCGATGGGATGTAAGCGATCAACTTACATATAAATCAAACATTTAATTATAAAATTAAGATAAATTTACAAAAAAGCCAAAAAAATGTAAAACTTATTTTTAGAAATAGATATATAGATTATATGAAAACGATATTAAAGTCATATAAGTTTAGAATATATCCAAATGGAGAACAAGAAGTCTTGCTGTCTAAACATTTTGGTGCATGTAGATTTATTTTTAATTATTACTTAAATAAAAGAAAAGATACCTATCTTCAAGACAAGAAATCACTTAACTATTATGATAATTCTAATGATTTAACTCAATTAAAAAAGAATGATGATTACATTTGGTTAAAAGAAATAAATAGCCAATCTTTACAATCATCTTTAAGAAATTTAGATGTATCTTATATGAAGTTTTTTAGAAAACAAACTAAATTTCCAAGATTCAAAAGTAAATATGATAAACAATCTTTTAGAATACCTCAATCCGTTAAAATAGAAAATAATAAGTTAATTATACCTAAATTTAAAGATGGTATAAACATCAATTTACATAGAGAACTTGAGGGAGATATACAATTTGCTACTATATCTAAATCTACAACTGGTTCTTACTATGTTAGTTTGACTTGTGAGATTCAATACAAACCTTATGAAAAAACTGATAGTAAAGTAGGTATTGATACTGGGATCAAAGATTTGGCTATATTGAGTGATGGGACTATCTATGAAAATATTAGAACACTTAAAAATAACTTAAATAAACTAAAATATGAACAAAGACAACTCTCTAAAAAGGTCAAGGGTGGAACATCAAGAAATAAACAAAAAATAAAACTTGCTAAACTTCATGAAAGAATAACTAATGTGAGGAAAGATTATTTACATAAAGTTTCAACTGAAATTGTCAAAAACCACGACATAATTTGTGTTGAAGATTTAGCTGTAAAGAATATAATGAAAAACCATAGGTTAGCTCAAGCATTTTCTGATGTTAGTTTAGGAACATTTTACTCTATGCTAGAATATAAATGTGATTGGAATAATAAGCAATTTGTGAAGATTGATAGATTTTTTCCAAGTAGTAAAACTTGCTCGAAGTGTGGATGGATAAACCAAGACTTAATCTTAAATATTAGAGAATGGGCATGTGTTTCATGTGGAGAAACACACGATAGAGATTTCAATGCAAGTCAGAATATCTTAAAGCAAGGATTAAACATATTGTCTGGTTCAGGGACTGAGTCGGACACTAAACAAAAACAGGCGGAGGCGTTACCGTTGGGTAAGTCTATGAAACCTGAAGCCCATTTGTCTTTAGCAGATGGGTAGTTCACATGTTGAATGTACATATCAAAGTTTAAATTCAATTTTTAAAATTTTTTTTCTTGCATAATCCAATATTATTTATTATCTTTGTCATAGAAATTAAATCAATAAGGAATTATGTTATGAATCACTTCATCATCTTTTTGTTTACAGCTACATCTGTATTTTCTCAATCTCAGTTCAAAACTGGCGATATCATCACCGCTCAAGACAAACTACGCTTCTTGGATTCTTTGAATAAATATAGAAAGATGTATGGAATTCATGAATCTAAATATTCATTTACATATGAAGAAATTTCAAGTATAAGGATTTCAACACTAAGAAAACATATTCAAGAAGTTACTTATGAAAAATGTAAAGATTCAGTAAGAAAGCATTTACACTATAATTTCATGGAAGATTTTTGCAAATTTAATATCAGCAACCTACCTTTAGATACAAAATTCGGATGGAAAGGCGAATGTACATATGCAGTTGATAACAATTATATTATCTTAAAAAAGAAAGATTTAGTTTCTGAACTTTTTACAGCATGGAAAGAAAGTCCAGATCATTGGAATAATATGCTAGATCCAGATTTTAAATATATCAGTTTAGCATTTGAATATAAGGATGGTTTGATTATTTCAGTACTTAATTCCTTTGAATTAGAATGTATAAATACTGAAAAGAAACTATGTATTAATTAAAAAGGGGGCTAATGCCCCCATTTTATTTAGTTTCCTTTTCCAGGTGCAGTTAAAGGTTTAGGTGGTTCCATCTCTTGAGGTTTAGTATTACCAATAATATCAGCATAATTTTGAGGTACGGTATCCTTTGCCATAGTACCATATGCGTCTGCTAGTAATGTTTTACCATTATCCCCTTTATATCTTTTTATAACATCTTTAGCATAGTTTAACGCAGATGTTTGATCTCCATTTAGTTTCTCTTTAAGTTCTTCGGCATCCTTCTCTTTACCTATATCTTCAAAGTTCATTATTCTTCTTTCTGCGTCTAGCCATGAATTTATAATCCAAAACATACTAAACCCTAAGTTGTTTGTTAAAGCAGAATCATCAATTATGTTCTTTATAGATTTATATTCATCTTCTTGTTTTAAACTTACTTTGGTATCCTTTGACCATTCCATCTTTGGATAAAAAGTTTTAATCAATGACTTCGCAATCTTTTTTGATTCATCTTTAATTAATTTTTCATCATCTTTTTTATCTCTTGCGAAACCAATTCCCTTAGTTTTAGCCAATTCAATAGCATCTTCAAATGATTTCTCAAATTTAGCCAAATCAGGTAAATCTTGGTCTGGGAGCTTTTTAGAATCTGCTTCGTTGAGCCAATTCTCAAACAATTTTACATATTTCATATTTACTATATTATTTTTATATGTCAGATGTATATATCAAAGTTTAAATTCAATTTTTAAAAAAAGTTTTCTTTCTGTTTGAGGGAGAACCCGTATGCGAATCCCAACATTTAATCTATTGCAAATATTACCTTTGATATTACAATATATACACTAAAATTAACCAAGTAACTATGGAGTTAGAACCAATCAAAAAATTTGATGTATTCATTGGAAGTGATTCTGAGCACAAATCTGAACATAAGCCTGAGCACAAGCCTGAACATACATCTAAACTTCACCACCATGAAATTGAACCAGAATTTGAAATGATCATGGGACAATTGAAGAACATTATTGACAATGCAAATGACTTAATGAAGATGCTTGACGGAAAGGAAGAAGTTGAGGACTGGGTACAAAGTAAAATCACTATTGCTGATGATTACCTCCTGAAACTCAGAAACTATTTTAAATATAACAGCTAACAAAAAACCCAATCGTAATTGATTGGGTTTGTTTTTTTTAATTTACCATTGGGGAATTGTTGGAAGCCATTTCATAATTGATTCGTTTGATGACTTTATTCCAATATTTCTTTGTCGCTTTCTTCTTATGTCCATTTGGACCGCCATTCCATTTTCTCGCTATCAATTCCATTTCCTGTTCAGAAATATTATTGACATTAATATTTGGGTTATAGAATTTCTGATATATCCAGAACATTTCTTCTGATTTTTCTTTGTTATTACGATCAGCAAGTGTGAATTTCTTTTCAATTCCTTTGATTTCACAGATTCTATTAACTTCTTTAACCATGACTGATTTAATCTGGACATATCCAACTGATCCATCCCTAGACACTGCTTTGGGGTTATGAGTTGATTCAATCCAAGCGATAGATGAGAATAAAACATCCTTCATCTTTAAATCTTTTTTCAACGGTGCGGTCGCGGTTGCACAAATAGCTAGGAATAAAAATCCTATAAATGTGCTTTTAACATAATGTTTCGTCATTCGTCCTTCCTTTTTATTTTTGGTAAAGAGGTCGTATATAGCCTACAAAGATAAGAAAACTAAAGCAGACTACAAAATTTTTATTATCTTTTGCATCTAATGAGTCTCTAAAATTCCAAAATAACAGTAATAATTTCAAAATTATTAAAATATCATTAAAAGATTTTCATAAATAGGATTTAGGGTTTGAGGGGATTTATTTGAAATTTTATGAGATAAATCGGAGAGGATATAAGAATATGCTCAGGCTGAGTGGTAAGACCGTGTGTAAATACATGAATCTCATCATTATTTAATAGCATACTCTGGAAGAATCCAAAATTTAGATTATACTTGAAATTAAACATAATCTGTATATTGAACGAAAAACTCTTGCTTTCTTGAATCTTAATAAAATCAATGAGTTCTAGACACCTCATAGAAGTCAGAAAATTCTTATTTACTTTACTAATGTCTAGTTCTCTTATTTCAAGATCCTTCTCAAATGCTCTATAAATTATAGTTATAGCTTTTTTGTTATATCTAATATCATCGTTATACATAGTGTAATTATATGTTTACAGTATTCAATACTTATTGATACTTATGTAAAATATCTTTTCAAATATAGATATATAATGCAATAACAAACAATACTAGAATTATTATGATCCCCAACTTTAATAATTTTCAGAAATTTGATTCTGAAAATCAAAAACTAAACGAAGGAAATTTTATTTCATCAGACATTACAGGAATTATTGATACTGATGCTAAAGCTAAACTTTCATCACTTACTATTGACAAACTCTTTGAAGGTTTGGATTTAGAAAAGAGTGATCAGATGCATAGATTTATTGCCACAAATGCTCCATCATTACAAGAAATTATGGGTCTTAATATTGCAGATGATACTTTTTCAATTGAAATTATTAAGCAACAATTAAATTATATTGCAGAAAAAATTACTTTCGTAGAAAAAGATTTTACAAAATATTACAATTATATCATAAGTGCTTATAAAACAGAAGCAGACGATAAGGTACAGGGTGCTGTTGCAGGATTCACTTCACCAGAGGGTTTCTCATCAATAATTCCAGAAATAGAAGAGTTAGTTCAGGAAGCAAAAAAATCTGGTATTGATTTCACTAGTCCTAAAGTTTTAGAATCATTTAATACTTTACATAGAATTAAGATTCCTAATATAACAAGTGAAATATCCAAAGTATTAGAGGAGTCGGCATTCACATATGGTATAGTCAATCTTTACAAGAAGATTGATGCTATGGACTTGGAAGAAATTAAATCCGATTCTGCAATTTCAAATCCTGACATTTATATTGCCCAATACTTAAATTTAGACGAGTTGTACAAATCAGAAGATCCAGTGGCACGTATGGGAGCATTCTTTGAGGAAGTTTTAAATCTCTATCCATATATTAAACAATTAAAAAGAAATTTCAATGATACTTATGATGTAGTTGAAAGTGATTTAGTTGAAGCTTCTATTCGTCAATTTATTCCGACTATGGATTATTCTGCCTTTGATCAAATGTCTATATTGTTGAATAAAGTATGTGGATTACTTGTGAATAGAGTTTATATCAATAGTCCATTTGAAGATAACAAGAATATCTTTGTTCCAGCATTACAAGCTATTTATATGGGTCTCTTAGCTATTGTTTCAACAAAGTTGATTAACTTTAACATTAAAGTTCAAACAACAATAACTCAAAAAGAAGAAGAGAAGAAACAGATATTAGCAAAAACCGCTGAAGATAGAGTTCGTAATGTTTATAATTCTTACAAACTTCTTATTGAACAAGGATTCTTTATGTCTGGTAGCGGTGTCTATAAAGAAGGTGGACTAGGTATGAATCCAGAGATTATTAAGAACCTTCATTATTTCCTCAATAGTTTAAAGTTATTACCAGATACAAAAGTAGATTCAGATGTATACGATAGAGAAACTGCTGATGCCGTTATTAAGTTTCAAACTATAAATAAAGCACAAAAGGTTGATGGTAAAATTGGATCTGAAACAAAAGCTATAATGGATAAAACGGCTAACTTTTTAGCTAATAAATATAATATTATTTAATATATGAAAAGAAGAATTTTAAATTTTGGACATTTCTTGTTAGAAAATACAAAACCCACAGTTATTAATGAAGATTTAAACATAAGTGCTATTCCTTCATCAGAACTTCAGGCAATCATTGATACTGATATGAAAACATATCTTAAAAAAGCAATGTGGAATAAAAGTATTGAAGTATTTTACGGTAAAGATTACAAAGGAAATCCAACAGAAGATAAGAGAGAGGTATATGTTGGGGATTGGTTTGAAAGCCATGATATAACAACTATGGGTGAATTCTTTCAGGACGCTTGGAAAGAAACTGATCAATTCTGTGATCGGGTTGTTGAATTAGTAGAAACTGGTGAGATTTCTGATATATGGGGATCCATTGGAAAAGGTGCGATTTGGGCGGGTGTAGGTTTAGCTACAGTAGCAGCGATAATTGGAACAGGTGGAATGGCACTAGGTGCTTTAGGTGTAGCAACAGCAGCAGGAACTACTATGACAGCTGGAGCAGCAGTATTAAGTGGTTTCGGTATCGGTGCAACAACTATAGGTGGTGCTGCTGGTGTAGCATTGTATGTTGATGATATTATGGATGAAGAAAAAATTAAAAATCTAAGTCCACAAGTTGTAAATTTATTAGATATGATTAAAGATAAAGAAGGTACTATCAAAAACTTTAAAAGTGCTATTGAAGGTTATAAATCAGACTTTGAAGCAGATTGGGGATTAGATAGATGGCTACCTGCTATACAAGGTATGCCTGGTTGGAGTAAAAGTTCTTGGTCTAAATCTAGTGCAGAAAATATAGGATATTCATTTTCGTATTGGATTTCTTATTACGCATACCAATTTTTAAAAATCAAGTTCGGAGCTTCCGTAGTTATAGCGGCTAAAGAAAGTGATGAAAAAAAGACATCTGCTCCAGCTGTATCTCCTGCTCCTGCTCCAGCTCCAGCTCAGACATCTAAACCTTCAGAAACAACTAAAAAAATTCAGACCACTACAGAAACACCTAGCGGTGTTATGGGATCTGCAAAAGCAAAGGAATATAATATTGTCGTAGACGATTCTACGGTGGCTAATTACGATTTGTAATTTTTGATTAAAAAGAAAAAGAAAAGGAGACTAACGGTCTCCTTTTTATTTTGTAGTAGAAGTTTTCCAGATTAAAACATTGGGGTATCTATTTCCTTTATTTGAGGAATATTCTTCTACACCATTTACATAAAAGAATGTAGAAGATCCACCATCAAAATTCAAAGCAGATATACATCCAAGTTTCATCATTTCATCCTGTAAACGCTTTAAGGTTGAAGCAGAACTAACAAAAACTACTACATCTCCATTTTTAAGAATACCAATAGCGGTTCTAGGGCAGTTTCTTCTAGCAAAGTGGGTATTATAGATTTTTTGGTTTTCCCCACCCTGTATAAGAAGTGGATAACCACTAGCCATATAATTATATTCAAAATCAGGTATCTCATTCCACCGTAGTATCTTTATGTTAGAACTAGATAGGTATAAAACTGGCCAACGCTTAGAGTTTTTATAGGATGTTATAGAAGTGTCTTTATAGGGTCCTACAAAGGTTTTATTAGTGAAGAAAGAAAGATTACACATTGACATAGCCCCTCTCTTTTCTTTAAACCAAAGAGAAGTTTTCCTGACCGATGATGATTCCATTCTGATTTCATGTGTCTTTACAAAAAATGTCCAATCTTTAGAACTTAATGGAATATAACTCGATACTAATAGGGTTAGTATTATTGTTAATATTTTCATTACTTTTCTATATATCTGAAAAGTAACTTAAAAATAGAAGTTTTGGGTTTTATATTCTGAAATAACTGAGGAGAGAACTCACAGCATCAATATTAGTAAGCATATGATTCATTCCCTTTTTTGATGTAAATACGCTATTTACTATTAAATTTTGAGCACTTAAATTTCTTGATCCACCTGCTGAAGTTGAGGTTCCAGTATAATAGTATTCTACCTTCGATGGATATCTTTTGGCTAAATCTACATAAAAATCAGCAACACTTTGATTCTTACCGATATAAATATCAACTAAATATATTTTTTCAAATTGTTCAGGACTAACTGATTTTAAGAGAGTGATACCAGGTCTAAATCCTCCAGAAAATAGGTATAATACCTTTTTATTGGGATAAATGTTCTGGCTCTGTACATAATCAGATACCTTATGATAAGCATCTAAACCATTTATTTTATGGTTTTTAGCCACAAATAAATTAAACTTTGTACCAACTTCCTTAAAATAGTCATACATATAATCACCACTTTCTCTGCCATTTACATTTATACCACCATATACAAATATTAAAGGTGCTTTATCGTACATAGAAGGTGTAAAGTTACCTAAATCGGAAATCTCTTCACTAGTGGTTTTTGGATCGTGTAGTATTTCGGGATTTTGTGTATATGTATTATTTACAGAACTTAAACCTAATTTATCTAGAGTATCTTTATTTATTACGCCCTTGCTGTCTTGTAAAGAATTGGTACTTTGAAATTTTGAAAGTGCTTCACTTGTAGCTTGACCAAATTTTCCGTCAATTGAATTTTTCCCATTATACAATGTAGGAGCAAGGAAACCTTTATCCACTAATATCTTTTGGATTTCCATAATTGTAGATTGAACTTGACCTTGATTATCATAAGATCTAGATTCATTTAAATATTCGTAAAATGTTCTCATATCAACAGAATTTTTTGTCATACCTATATATCTATGGTATTCACCTAAAGTTAGACCTAATGATACAAGAATGATTATAGCGACCAATATTATTACTTTTTTTATATACATAATTACTATTTTTAATTATATGGCTTCTGCAAAAGAAATTCAAACAATTCACCATCTCGTTCCCATATTATATGAGAAATATTAGGTTTGTTCTTTAATCTGGTATCACCCAAAGCATTTAAACTTGGAAGTGGATATTCTTCTCTAAATTTCTTTATATCGAAATCTGGAGTGAAATCATCGTATAACGGGAATTCTAGGTTCTTATCAGGTATTACGCCTATACCATTTACTTTAACTTTTCCTAAAGGATAATATTCCTGTGAAGTTACAAAAACTCTCCCACCTTTTACATCAAATTGAGATTGTACTAATCCCTTTCCATAAGATGTATCTCCAATAATTATGGCATTTTTGCCATATTTAAGAACTGCTGAAAGTAGTTCACTAGCAGATGCTGTATAATGGTTTTGCAATACAATTATAGTTTTTACATCAGACCATATACCTTTATCCTTTTGGCTAAAATCAAATGCGGTATCAGTTTTAGATATTCTTGTTACCATAAGTTCATCTTTGATAAAAAACTCTTCTGATATTCTCAAGCATTTATACAAAAGACCACCACCATTATATTGTAAATCAATTATAAGGGTATCTATTGTTTTAGGATTTAAAGCGACAGAATGAATATAAAACTCAAAATCTACATTATCCGTGAAACCTGTTATTTGTAAAATAGCCGTCTTATCTTTCTTTTGAGAAAAAACGCTAGGTTCTTCTAACACAATTCTTTGTAGATTGAATTCTAATATTTTTTTACCTCGTGATATTTCTAACTTTACCTTAGTTCCTATTCTACCCCTCATAAGATAAGAAACATCAGAATGACTTTTGGGTTTTTTACCATTTATTTTTTCTATTATATCACCTCTAACGATCCCATCATTATAAGCACTCCCATCTTTAAATACCTCATCGATATAAAAACCTCTTTCACTTGAATCAACGCTTATTCCAACTACACCCTCCATTCTATTAGCCATACTTTTATCAAATTCTTCCGCTTCTTTATAATCTAAAATTCTTGTGTATCTATCTAAGTGTTTTTGGTATTCTGACCAAGGTAGGTGTTTGATGCTATCTGGTAGGTTTTTGTAATAATGTTTTGAAATAACTTCTTTTACTTGAAGCATATTTATACTTGTTTCTTGAGGCTTTGCGAATAGCAAACAAGAGAGTAGGACTTGAAGAAGCATATATGTAGGTTATATTAAATTTATTGTTATATTTGCATACTTATATTTTAATCTATATAGCAATAATTTTATGAAAATCACAAAAAAACGAATTTCCGAAACGGATAAGAAAAAAATTGAAGATTTGAAGAAAATAACTATGGATTTAATTCAGAGTGGGTACGGTTCGGATATGATAGGAATGGACTCCCAAAGTTTAGTAAAAATGGCTCTGAAGCATGCAAAACATATTTATAGATCAAAGGAAATCCTAGACTCTTTAAGTGAAGATGAAATCTTAACATAAGGGATTGATTTTATAAACCACATCTCTTTTTTGTTATCTCTACATATTCTGGGTTTATTTCAAATCCTATGAACCTTCTATTAGTTTTCTTACATACAGAAAATGTTGTGCCTAATCCTGAAAATGGATCTAATACCAAATCATTTTCATTACTACTCGCCTTTACTATTCGTTCAATTAAAGCTTCAGGTTTTTGAATAGTATTAAGAAATTCTCTGCTGATTAATTCTTTTGATTTGTATGTGAGTTGCTTAATGTCAGTCCAAACATTTCCTGGGTTTTTACCATTCTCATTGTATTTAGTTTTACCATATTTTCCAACTTTAACCGATGGTACATTTTCAACTCTACTCCTTTGCTTTGAATCTACAAGTTGAGGTATTCTAACATCATCTAAGTTAAATGTCGGTTTATCTTTTGAGGGCTTTACAAAATAAGCAATCGTATCAAAATTGTTAGTCCAGTTATACCTACCTTGTGCCAAACGGCTCGGTTGAGACCATATTATTCTTCTTCTTGATTGTAGGTATTTTCTATAATCAATAAAATCTACACAATCTTCTTTTCCAAAAATATATGCCCCCCCCCCCTGGTTTTAAAACTCTACTGAACTCTTTTATTAATTCCAAATTAAATTCTTGGATATTTGATATATTATCCCAATCAAAATTTGTAACACCATAAGGCCCATCACAAACTATCAAATCAATAGATTCATCGTCTATTTTTTTAATTAAATCAAAATAATTTCCGAGATATATTTGATCCGTATCTAACATATATTAACCTATTGTTTTTAATGAATGTGCAATAAAATCGTAGAAAAGAGGGTGACCTTCTGGTACAACTGATTTTAATTCAGGATGAAACTGTACACCCACGAACCATATATGATTTCTAAGTTCAATGGACTCAACGATATTTAGATTAGGTTCTTTTCCAGAAATAACTAAGCCGTTCTCTTCTAATAACTGCTCATAATTTGAGTTAAATTCCCATCTATGTCTATGGCGTTCTTTAATCAAATCTTTCTTATATGCTCTATGTATTGCAGTATTAGATTCCAATAAACAATCATACGAACCTACTCGAAGTGTCCCGCCCATGTCCGTAATGTCAAGTTGACTATCCATAAGGCAAATGACTGGATTTTTTGTATCTGGATTCATTTCGGTTGAATTAGCATCATCCATGTTTGCAACATTTCTTGCGAACTCTACAACAGCCGCTTGCATACCTAAACATATACCTAAAAATGGTATGTTATTTTCTCTAGCATATTTAACAGCCTCTACTTTACCTTCAAATCCGCGAACCCCAAAACCACCTGCTACTACAATTCCATCATATCCTTTAAGTATATGGCTACCGATTTCTTCTATTTGATCCGCAGAAACAAGTGTTATATTACACCCAGCAGAGTTTAAAGTAGAAGCATGGTATAAAGCTTCATAAAGAGATTTATATGAATCCTTGACATCAAAATATTTACCAACTATTGCGATGTTTACAGTATGCTCAGGTCTATAAAACTTACTAATATAACTTTTCCATGATTCCATATTTGGTTTAGAATCATTAAGTTTTAATACTTTATTTAAAGCTTCATTCATCCCATTATTGTATAAGTTCAAAGGAACTTCATACACACTAGATACATCAGGTGCTTCAACAACCATTGATTCATTTACTCCACCAAACAAAGCTAGTTTGTGTATGGCTTCTCTACTTAATTTATGGTCAGACCTACAAACCAAAATGTTTGGAACGAGACCATGCTCCATAAGAGTACGAACTGATGCTTGGGCTGGCTTTGTTTTAGTTTCTCCTGCTGAATCTACCCAAGGTACCCAAACTAAATGAACTATTGCTGTTCTATCTTTCTTCTCGGTTATAATTTGGCGAATAGACTCTAGAAATGGCATAGATTCTACATCCCCTACGGTTCCTCCCAATTCTACAATAACCACATCGTATTTGGATTCAAACTTTTCTAATCTAGATTTAATTTCATCGGTTATATGTGGAATAGTTTGTATAGTAGAACCTAAATAATCACCCCTACGTTCTCTATGAAGGACTTCCCAATATACTGATCCAGAAGTTATTGAATTCTGCTTTGAAAGGTCAACTTGAGCGAACCTAGAATAATGTCCCAAATCAAGATCAGTTTCAGTTCCATCATCAAGCACAAAAACCTCACCATGCTGAGACGGAGACATTGTAGAAGTATCTACATTCAGATATGGATCCATTTTTATCATATTTACGGATAATCCACGGGCTTTCATTAAAGCACCTATGGAAGCAGATGCTATACCTTTGCCTAAAGATGATAATACACCGCCTGTTACAAATATCCAATTAGTTTCCATGCTTATAAATTCCTAGAGATTTTCGTTCTCTTATAAAAATTGAGAATTAAGTTTGAATGAGATAATAGTTATTTATTCACAAATGTATAAACACTATTGATGAAATTATCAATGGTTTCATCGGTATAAATATCACCAACGTGTAAATTTAGATTAGTATCATTACTTGTATAAAGTAATCCTGAATACGAATTTAATCCTATTTCTATTTCCGACCAAATGTTTTTACCTTGTAGTGTAAGTGAGATGGTTTTATGTGGATTCTTTTTACAGGTAATGAATACATTCTTACGCAATTCATTAGGTATTTTTCTGAGTAATGAAACGAGTTTTTTAAAAATAATAAAGTGAGGTTCTGAACCTTCTTGGTTTAGACTTGAAGAATCAGTAAAAAAATCATAAATGCCTTGAAAACTTATGCCTAGAATGGATTCAGATTCTGAAATATCTAAACCACCGTACATTGGTCTAATCGCCTTTTGATTCATATCTTTAGATGATATTGATTTCATTTTCAATGTTTCTGGATTCTTATTCAGAGAAATGGCTAAAACCTGTGCCAATTCCCATCTACTAATCCAATCGATTCCACCAGTATGAATGATTCCCTTTATATCCTTTTCTATAACCTTCAATATTGATTTTGCTAGATCATTATACGATGTTGGATTATTAAATTGATCATATACAATTGAAATTTCATTGTCTTTTTCTATCTGTTCTTTAAGCCACTTTACAAAATCTTGAGAATCATTATCAGTATCATATAACACATTGGTTCTAATCACACATCCATTGGATTCCAATACTTTTAACTCACTATCTCGTTTTGATAAAGCATACCAAGAAAGAATAGAATCAGACGGAGTATCATTGAGTTTATACAATCCTTCTTTACCATCAAATACATAATCCGTTGAAATATGGATTAATTTTATTGAATCCTTTAAGCAGATTTGTGATAATAAACTAGGTAATTCATAGTTAATCTGATGCGAAAGGAATTTATCATCTTCACATCCATCTACATTAGTATATGCTGCCAAATTAACAACAACATCTGGATTATTTTTTTGAATAACATCTTCAATAAAATTAGAATCAGTTATATCCCCAATAAGCCATTGCTGATTATCTATCCATTCTGGTTCTTCTTTGGAAGAAACGCATATAACGGAATATTCTCTATGGTCGTTTAATAGTCTATTTAGAGCGGTTGATGTCTTAGATCCCGATCCGAAAATTACAATTTTTTTATTATCGTTTGTTTTAGTTTCTTTCATAGCATGCGTTCCTTTTCATTTGGCCTTCTTACTCTCGGAGGAAATCGTTTTCCAATTAGTAGCCTATCCTTATCTTTACACAAAATTCTAAATATGCCTCTTTTACCTAAGTAAATTAAATCAATCCAATATCCATAGAAATCACCATTAATACCATGTGCCTCCATATTTTCAAGAATCATAACAATGAAAAGTTCAGAATATGTTACATTTCGAGTTTCTATAAAAGAATCATTAGACATAGAGTAGCATTTGAGGTTTTTACTATATATGGACTACTTTTTATTAATCAAAATCACTTTTAATTTTTCTTTTAATTCTATGCCAACGAACTTTCATTGAATTTTCATTTGTCCCAAATGAATCTGCACATTCTTTTGTGCTATAACCTTCGATTTTCATTTTTATTAGTTTAGCGGTTTCATCTGGGTAAGATTCCATAACCCTTTCTATATCTAATTCTATAAATGATATATTATAGCTATGACCAAGATTATAATCATCTTCTAAAATATTTATAGGCACTAAATTTCTTCGCTTTCTTTTTATATTCCTACAAATATTAAAAACAATTTGATTAATGTATGAAGTCATATCCACTTCAATTTCATTTGACTTATCTGATTTAAGAAATAATAATAATCTTAAAATAGATTCAGAAGCTACATCACATGCCTCGTCATGAGACTTCATTATACCTTTTGCGGTGTTATAACATTTATTGTAATGATACCAGATCTGGTTTTCTATTTCGTTCATATATGATATTGAAATATTTTCTTTTTAAAATCTAAGAAATGTATTTATCAGTTCTAATCTTTTTCTTATATTTGTAAAACTACGAATTTTATTGTAGAAAACATAGAACTTTTTATCATTTTTTACCATTAAGGTTTATTTTCTTATGAATGAATCATTAAATCAATCCATACCATGCTTAGATGGTTTTGTTCGTCTAGTCGATGTTATGGGTGACGATTCCTCAATTGTACAAGCCGCAAGAGTGTCATATGGCGAAGGAACAAAAAAAATACATGAAGATAGAGGTTTAATTAGATATCTCATACGCCATCAGCATTGGACTCCCGTGGAAATGGTAGAGTTCAAGTTTCATGTAAAAATACCAGTATTTGTCGCAAGACAATGGATTAGACATAGAACCGCAAATGTTAATGAGATAAGTGCAAGATATTCAGAAATGAGAGATGAAATGTATTTACCACCTTTGGAGCATATTAGTGCCCAGTCCAAAGATAATAAACAAGGTAGAGATACAAATCCATTTCCTATTGAAGACGCTGAATCTATTCAATCACTTATAGCTAAATCAAATGAAGCACAATATGAAGTATATCAGAAACTTCTGGAGAAAGGTGTTGCGAGAGAACTAGCAAGAACCGTTCTACCAGTTGGACATTATACGGAATGGTATTGGAAAATAGATCTTCGTAATCTTATGAATTTCTTGGCACTACGACTTGATCCTCACGCACAATGGGAGATTAGAGTATATGCAGAAGCTATGGCATCGTTAGTAAAGAAAGTAGTTCCTATGGCATGGGAAGCATTTGAGGATTATATTTTAAACAGTGCCCATTTTTCAAAGTATGAAGTTGAGGTTGTAAAAGAGATTATAAATACTTCTTCTTTAAATATTGAAGAAATAGCTAAAGAAAAAGGTCTTAAAGGTAGAGAACTAAACGAATTTTTATCAAAAATTAATATAAATCATGAGTAATACATTTTTCCAAAAAGTAGTGAGGTTATTTAAAAAGACAGATTCACCTAATACAAATAGCCCCTCAATTACTAAAAATAAATTTTGGACAGATGAAGAATTAAATGAGTTCAAAGAAAAACTTTTAATTGAAAAAGATATTACAATGTCAGAAATAGAATCTTTGAAAGATAGAATTATAGACATTGATGAATATACTTCTAGTGGAAAGATTGAAAATTTTAATTCTGAATATAATACATTTGAGACCGAAAGGATAACATCTGAAATTGAACTGAGTAGATTACAAAACTATTTAGTTGAAATAAATAAAGCACTGATGCGTATCAAAGAAGGTAAGTATGGTATATGCTCAAAGTGTAATTGTAAAATTAACAAAGAAAGACTTATAGCCGTGCCGACTACAACATTAAGTGCTAGTTGGAAAATTCAAGGAAAATGTCCAGAAAATGGTATAGACATCTTAAAATCAAGAACAAAAAATGGCTAGGTATAGGATAATATCTGAACCGAGTAGTAAAACTTCAAAAAAAGAAGAAACTCAGTTAAATGATTATGAAGAAAGAAAATATAGACTATCGCACGGTCTTTATGAATTTTTAGATTTAGACATAATGCCAACTGAAACAAATCTTTTAAGTGGTAAGATGGGACTGGCTTTTATTAGAATTTGGAAATTGAGAAAGCGAAGGAAAAAGGTATTCTCAATGCTAACTCGTAAAATATAAAGAATATATACAAAAAAATTTAATATATTGAGCAATAAACTTGAAACCTTAATAAAGAAAATAATAAATAAGCCTTCAAGGACACAAGTATGGGAAGAGGATCACAATGATTCTATTGACTGTTATTCCCATGGGTTGTTGATTGTTGATTCAAGTTTAAATTTTTATAGTTCTATAAAAACTTGGACATTTGATAAAACCAACTATAAAAGAGATTTTCACTATAAAGAGAATTTCTTAACACTTTTTATCAATGTTTATTATTTTCAAAATAAAGAGGATTTTAAACTCCAAGATGCTAGTTTCACAGAATTACGATTAAAGAGAACAGGTAAAAAACTTCAAGATTTTTCAATAGAAATCAACAAAATTGAGAAATTTCTTAGGATAAATCGAGGTCATAGTCTTTTTAAAGAAAATCAGAGCGATTCATAAAAATAGCTTTTATTATTAAATATATTTTTTTATATTTGTGAAAATATTTAGGATATATAGTTTAGGTTAATAATGAGAAAAAGAAAAATTAAACGAGAAAAAATGTTATCCTTTGAACAATTCCAGAGTATATTCGAATCGAGAAATCCCGAAAGCGTTTATACAAAAAACAAAGACTTAATGTCTAAAGACGGAAAACAGCTTGAACTAAGAGATGTTGAGAACATATTTCAAGCTGATCCCTCAATACAAAAATCCTATGTAAACTGGTTAATTCAATTATATAAAAACACAGATAAAAATCTGTTTTTTGAAGATTTGTATAAAGCTACAAATTATCTTCAAATATATGATGATGCAAAGAAAAAGAATAAGATTGAAGACGAAAGAGCAAAAAACATCTTCAATATTAAAACTCTCCCAGACCTTTATAATATCGTTGAGCCTTTTAAAGAAGATGAAACTAAACTTTTATCTAAAAAACAATTACGCGGGGACTCACCAGTTGAAGGTCAATATGAATTGATTTATTCTGATGACGAATGGGATGTAGTTATACCTAGAACACACCCTGCTTCTTGTTATTGGGGTAGCGGTACACAATGGTGCACAGCAGTAGATGAAAATCCAAGTTATTTCAATGGATACACCAAAGATGGTCCCCTTTATATCTTTAGACATAAATCTGATAAAAAACTACGCTATCAATTACACTTTGAAAGTTCTCAGTTTAAAGATGTAAAGGACGATGAATATCCACCGATTAAAGTCTTTGAAAAATATCCAGTATTAAAAAATGTCTTGATTGAGTATTGGAATGAAAATCCAAAAGTATTGGAGAATAGCACCAAGAATCCTTTAAGTATGGTTTTAGATAGAGACTCAAAAGAATGGTCAGTATTTATACCTATGATTATTGATTCTGGTTATAATTTGAATAACGAAGATGCTAGTGGCAATACAGTTCTTATTAATTTATGTAAGAAACTTAAAGCTGAACTAGTTGAGTTCGTTTGTTCAAAAGGTGCTGATCCTAAAAAGGCTAACGAAAAGGGCTTAACCCCACTTATGTCAGCAGTTGCAGCAACTTCTTCAAATATAAGTGGTAGACCTTCTGTAAGTGATTTAGACGCTTTAACATTAAAGGTTGCAGAAATATTGTTTAAGTATGGTGCTGATGCAAGTGGTAGTAATCCTAATGGTGCTCAAAGTACAGTATTTGAAGCAATCCTCCAGAACAAAATTCAAACTGCTTTGTTCTTGGTAGATAAAGATGGCTATGATGTTAATGCTCCTGATAATAAAGGGGATGCTGGTAGAAACTTAGCATTGTATTTACCAGGTTTGAATGTAACACCTACAGGTGCTAACTATTCTCTTAATTTTGATCAAGCTAAATTCTTTATAGAAACCTTAATTGAAAAGGGATTAGATATAAATAAGATTAGTGAAAGCAATTTCTCTAATTCTCCACTCCATCTCCTTGCACATTTTGCAGGTCTTCGTGCAAATGATCCTAAAGCCGTTGAAGTTCTTTGTTTCATTGCTAGAATTCTTTTAGAGAATGGAGCAAATCCTTGGTTAGAGGATAAGTCTAAAGGAATGAAGGTTAAGTTGAGTGGAATGGACGAACTTCCAAAATCTAATCTGTTGGCTATTGAAAAACCAATTGGAAGACCAAAGAGTCCTGAAATGGTAGCATTATTAACAGAGTATATGAAAAAAGCTAACCCACGGAAGAAAATTCCTGCGGTTGATGTTCTAAGTTGATTTTTATTTATTTTTTGAGAGTTTGATATGTCGTTTTCAATGAATCAATTAGTTTATACTTTAAATTATATTGATAAAACAGATTGGCCAGATGGCCCTTGGAAACTCGAACCTGATAAAATGTTGTGGATTGATGATTCCACAGGCTATGAATGTTTAATAAAGAGAATTAGAAATATCAGTCATTTATGCGGTTATGTGGGTGTTACTAAGGAACACCCACTATACGCCACCTCCCTTTTACAATTCAGAAGAGATGAAACTCTAGAAAAGTTTTTTGATGTCCACGGTAAAATTACAATGTCTTACCCTGGAAAGTTTTTCTCAGAAGAACCAGGTCCAGATAATAAGTTAGGTAGAGCATTTATTGATGGTAGAGTTCATCCACAAGAAATTTGGTGGATCGGAATGGACTTTGTTCAAAATGAAGATATTATACCAGTAATATCTGATGATCCAAATGATAATAATGGTGAAAGAATTTACAGAGACATCGGTTATGTTGCAAAAGAAGTTACTAAACTAGCTCAACTTTTGAAAAAGTTTCATGAAGATTTCGATAATGATGAAATTAAATTTGAAAAATTAAATCACCCAATACCAAGTTGGGCATTGTAATTCAAAGCAAATTTATGACGAAAGAACAATTTATCAAATACTTAAATAGTTCATCGCAAGAAACTTTAGATGCCTTTGCTTTTAAATCTACTATGAAGAAAGAATATCTTCAGTTTCTTGTGCTTTTAATTTCAAAAAGACTTGTGAATAACCCTAAAAACCGAGTAGGGCAGAGTTTATTGCATACATCAGTTATCCATAACAATATTGAAACATTACGCTTCTTAGTAGATTCTGGACTCAATATTAATGAAACTGATGATGATTATAGAACTCCATTGCATCTATCGGTAGTATATCCAGTAGATGTAAATATAGTTTCTTATTTAATTTCTAATGAAGCTGATGTAAATGCTAAGACTGAACGATTAGAAACACCATTGTTTTTAGCATGTCAATCTAATAATACAGATGCAGTAAGGATATTGTTAGAAACTAATAAATGTGATATTTCTTTCCCTAATGATTTAGGACAAGAAGCAATGTTTATAGCATATAAAAATGATAATAAAGAGATTCTAAGGCTACTTAAAAAATTCAAAGAGGCAGTTTAATGTTTTCAGTTGTTATTCCAACACTTTGGCGTTCCCCATACTTATTAGATTTACTTAATTATTTAGATACTATTGATGAAGTAGGAGAGGTAATAATTATAGATAATGATCGAAATAAATCACAACATTTAGATCAATTCTCAAAAGTAGTACACATTAAAAACCCTCAAAATAATTTTGTAAGTCCAAGTTGGAATCAAGGTGTAGGTATAGCAAAATACGATAAAGTATGCCTCTTAAATGATGATGTTATTATCCATAAAGATGTATTCTTATTGATGGATAATTTCATAAGCGAATCGGTAGGTTTAGTCGGTCTTTCTTCAGATGTCTATGAAAATTGTAAAGAATTTTTTAATAGTCTGGAAAAGCCCAGTAATCTAAAAATTTACCCAACTACTCAAAGAAACTTTGGATATGGATGTTGTATGTTTATACACAAAAATAACTATAAACATATACCAGATGGAATGAAAATTCAATATGGTGATGATTATATCTTTTACTCATTAGAGAAGATAAACTATGTTTTGGATGGGTTTACTATTGTCGGTAAAATCAGTGCGTCTTTGTTAGATGAAAATCTACAAATCATTGATAAGGATTATGTAAATTCTATTTGTCAAAATGATCATAATATATTCTGGAATGAAATGGAAAAAGGTGCTTTAAAAAGAGCACCTTTACATTCATACGACTCTGCTAAACTTCAAGAACTATCAAATTATAAATGGAAATCTTCTAGTAACTATTATTTTGATTAGTCTTCAGATTTCCCATACATTTCTTCAAATCGTTTAATGTGCTTACTCGTTCTGTGCATTTTCTTACCCTTTGTATCACCAGGTAATTCTTTATATGCTTCTGGATCATCATCGGGCATCTCTGCTTGTTTCTTAATCATTTCTTTTTTCTTCTCAATCGTAGATTTAGATAAACCTTTGAAATATTTGTGTTCACTTTCAGATTCATTTGTCTTTTTCTTAATGAATTTTAATCCGTCTGTATGTCCATTTTTAATAATGTCTTTAGCAACATCAGAATCCGATCCACCCTTTGGATTTGATTTAGGGCTACCCCACGTTGTTGCTTTACCTGTCAGGAAACTTGCTAAACGAGCATAACCCCATTGTTGTTGCCCTGCGCCTGGTCTATGTCCAGATTTCCAAGCAGCCATTCCCCTTCTCATTATTATTCTCAAATAAGAAATTGGAACTCCAGTAGTTTCTGATTTTTTCTTTAATGCTTTTTCAATAGCGGGTGAATCTATTGGAGAACGATCTCCTTTAGCTTTACTTTCATTCAGGTCATAATCAGTAATGAATTCTTCAAATAGTTTTATGTTACTCATTCTATCTATTATTTTATTAGTCTAATATATATTCAAAATCTTATGCTTTTAACATATCTTTTATTTTTTCGCTTGTTGCAAGGTCGTAGGGGAGATTACCATCTTCATTTGATATATCCTTTATAGCTCCTGCATCTACGAGTATCCTCACAACCTCTACTTGCCCATTACTTGCAGCCTCGTGCAGAGCTGTCCAACCATCTTCATCCTGCATATTCACATTTGCTCCTGCATCTATCAGAATTCTTGCAATTTCTACTTTCCCATAATATGCAGCCCTGTGCAGAGGTGTACTACCCCATTTATTTTGCACATTCACATTCGCCTTTGCATCTATAAGCATCTGAGCAATTTCTGCTTCCTCACCCCATATAGCCCCATGCAGAGGTGTCCAACCATCTTCATCTTGCACATTCAAATCCGCCCCTGCATCTATAAGCATCCGTGCAATTTCTACATTCCCATTTCTTGCAGCCCTATGCAGAGGTGTAAAATTATAATTATCTTCATCCTGCCAATCCAGATTCGCCCCTAGGACAATCAGGTCACTTACAAGATTTAGATTCGGTTCATCCTTCTTAATCTCCTGCATAATCATCTCAGCCTTTTTATTCGGTGGGATAATCATCAGTTCATAAGGATCATACGAATCAAAGTTCTCAAAGAGCTTAATATATTTCATGGTTGTAATAGTTTTTTCATTTCTTCAGTTTGTGCAAGGTCGTAGGGGAGTTCCCGTCCATTAGTTGCTATAT
>JACCDY011330003.1_pt1 | contig 36460 bp, 35 predicted proteins | sample 7446391 | NCBI WGS metagenome assembly JACCDY01 (sample SAMN15323451, study PRJNA562643) | freshwater metagenome | isolation source: river surface water | place: USA:Blue River Watershed | collected 2017-08-18 | reverse complement strand
TAAACCCTAATTAGGAGAAGGAAATAAAATGACAACCGCATTACTAGAAAGCCGTTGGGGCGAAACCAAAGAAGCCCTGCTAGAAGGCTTACAAGGTTCTAAGAGAACCACAATGGGTGTAATCCTTGAGAACACTCGCAAACAACTTGCTGAAAGCGCAACTGCTGGTAGCACTTCCGCTGGTAGCGTAGCTACACTTAACCGTGTAATTCTACCAGTTATCCGTCGTGTTATGCCAACCGTTATTGCTAACGAAATCGTTGGTGTTCAACCAATGACTGGACCTGTTGCACAGATCCACACTCTACGTGTTCGTTATGCTGACAGCGTTACAAACACTGCTGACTCTAGCCAGACAACTGCTGCTGGTGACGAGGCCCTAAGCCCATTCAAGATCGCAACTCAGTACTCTGGTGCTACAGTTGGCGGATCTGGTGCTGGCAAGGCTAACAGCACAGCTACCATGGAAGGTGTTCCTGGTAACCGCATCAACGTTCAGATTCTAAAGCAAGTCGTTGAAGCTAAAACTCGTAAGTTAAGCGCACGTTGGACTTTCGAGGCAGCTCAAGACGCACAAGCTATGCATGGTCTTGATGTTGAAGCTGAAGTTATGGCTGCTCTAGCACAAGAAATCACCGTAGAAATCGACCAGGAAATCCTAGGTTCTCTACGCAGTCTTGCTGCCACTGAGTTCACATACAACCAAGCTACCGTTTCTGGTACTGCTACATTCGTTGGTGACGAACACGCTGCTCTAGCTGTTCTTATCAACCGTGCCGCTAACCTAATCGCTCAACGCACTCGTCGTGGAGCAGGTAACTGGGCCGTTGTATCCCCAGCTGCATTGACCGTTCTACAGTCTGCAACTACTTCTGCTTTCGCTCGTACCACAGAAGGTACTTTCGAAGCTCCAACAAACACCAAGTTCGTTGGTACACTAAACGGCGCAATGCGTGTTTATGTTGATGGTTACGCACAAGACAGCCAAGCTGTTCTAGTTGGTTATAAGGGTTCTAGCGAAGCTGATGCAGCCGCGTTCTATTGCCCATATATTCCTCTAATGAGCAGTGGTGTTGTTCTAGACCCAGCAACATTCGAACCAGTCGTAGGCTTTATGACTCGTTACGGATATGTTGAGTTGACAAACACAGCTTCTTCTCTAGGTAACGCTGCTGATTACCTAGCTGAAATCGCTGTAAGCAACCTAAGCTTCCAGTAATCCTCTGTTCGGGGCCCAGCTTGCCTGGGTTACAGGGAAGGAGCAAAAAAGGACCTTTCGGTCCTTTTTTGTTGGCTATAGGTTTATGCATAAATATTTGAAACTCCCATTATCTATGACTACTCTTTTTAGATTTTCTAACAAGGATACCTACCTTATAGCTTTCACTGTGGCTATGTTGGTATTACCAGTTACTCTTGCACTAAGCGAAATATCTTTACCTTGGTTGATTTTAATATCAGTTGTGCATTCTTTTTTATTGGTAGTACTTCAAAATTCTTCATTGCACCATCACACACATTGGCCAACATTTAACAATAAAAAATATAATAACATATATGAATTCTTTTTAGGTGCAGCCAGTGGTATCCCTGCACAAATATGGAAAATAGGACACTTGATACATCATAAACATGTTAACGACAAGCCAGACAACACTGGGCTAACTAAAGATCCTACATCAGTATACCTCGGCGGAGAAAACGGAGAAGTACTAAATTTTTGGAAGTACTCGGTTGTAACTGGGTTAGGGGCTTCCTCCCATTACTTGTTTAAAGTGCCTTATTATGCAATTACTCTAGGAGTAGACAAGCATATTAAACAACAATACTGGGCATTTAGGTTGTTTATTTTGTTAGTGTTAGTGACAAACTTTTATTATGGATTAATTCTAATAGGCACCTACATATTGTCATACATGATTAATCAGGCAAACAGTTACGGGGAACATTGGGGTTATCTCCACCTTCGTGGAGATACAACCAGAGACAGTTATTCCAATTACGGAAGATTGTTTAATTGGTTAACTTTTAACGCGGGGTACCACCAAGAACACCACCATCGCCCGGGTGTACACTGGAGTAAATTGCCAACAGTAACTGAGCAGTTACCAACAGGTAGAAGAATACTAAGCAAACATGCTGTACTAAACAATCCTTATTGGTCACATTTTAAATTGTTGTTCAAGCGTTCTTAACCAAAACCATAAATACATTGTTCTAATGAACTCCCGGTGCGCCACACCGGGTAGCCTGGAACGCTAACTAAAGGAAAAATAAAATGGCAAAATTAAAAATCACAGAATCAGCAACAGTTGACACCGGTATCGCTAGCGGTCTAGGTGGAACAGGTGGCTTACCTTCTACAATTACATCTACTGGTCCGCAAACCATTGATGTTGCATACAAGACCTCTGCTAACGCCGCAGTAACACATGGATACATTATTAGCCAAAAAGGTGCTAGAAAGTTTCTATGTGCTAACAGCGCAGTAGGTGATGATACAACTGGTTTAACTACTGTAACATTAGTTGACAAAGATATCACTGCTTGTGAAGCAGGTGAAGGCAGTTTGGTTTGCTATGATACCAGCAACACCGCATTCTATGCAAGCCGTGTAACTACCAAGTATGTATATGACTGGAGTGGAAACAAGTACATTTATCGTGTAAACAATGTTGCTACTACAACTTATGCAAACGTTGCAAGTTATTAATCTTTAATAACTGGGAGAATAGCGGCTTTTGGGCCGCTATTTTTTTGAAAAAAATAATAGTATTGGTAAGATAAATATCTAATAACGGACTAAGCAATGGCATACTCTCATAGATTTACAGGTGTTTACAACCTGGCAGGTGTTGATACAGACAGTAGTATCAATATAACTGCTAACACCATTACACTTACTGGTAACCTAAAAGTTGTTGGAACGACATCTAACGTTGCGGCTGTCAATACGCAATTAGTAGATTCTGTAATTACTTTGAACCAAGGTGAAGACAGTGCCGGTGTAAGTTATAACTACAACGGTCGAAATGCGTCAGGTATCGAAATTGATCGTGGAACATTAACTAAAGTTTCTTTAGTTTGGAACGAAGATATTGGTCGTTGGCAATTAACCAACGATGGCTCAACATATGCCAACATTGTCTCTGGTACAAACGGTATCACTCAAGTACAAGACGACACAGCACCTAAGTTAGGTGGAAACTTAGATGTATTGTCTAGAACAATTTTTAGTTCAAATAACGCAGTTATAAAACACGATACAAATGTTGCAATTAAGAATACTACGGTTGCACCTAGCACACTCAGTGGATACAACATTGTATATGCACAAACACCCGGTAGCGGCGGATCTGGTTTGTATATTACAAACACAACTAACCAGCAACAAGAATTAGTAACAAAGACCAAAGCAATTGTTTATGCTTTGATTATGTAAGGATAAAAAATGGCAATTTCTAATAGAGTTCTAGACACTACAACAGCAAACGTATTATTTGGTACCAGCACTAGCAGTTACGCGGTTACTGCACTTTACCTCTGCAATAACACAGCAAGCACTGTCACTGCAAATGTATTTTTAGTAGCCAATGGTAGTACTGTTGGTAATGCAAAAATTTATAGTAATGTAAGTATTGCAGGATTTGATAGTTACATTGCAGATAGTGAAAGAATTATTCTAGGGGAAGGCGATAGCGTACAGGCAAATTGCAGCCAATCTGGCGGATTGACAATGACAATCAGCTATGTGGGAATTTAATAAATGGGACGATTTCTAAAAAATACTCAATTAATTGGTGGGAGTTACTCTGTGCAACTTCCTCTTGGCACAAGCAGCCTTGGCCCAGACAGCCCCGTTGCTGGTCAAATTAGATTTAACAAGTCTAACAGTAAGATTGAATTTTACTATAATAACGCATGGAATCAGATTGCAAAAATTGGTTCAGTGTCGTTGACGGTTGATGAATTCACAGGCGACAATACTACTACAAATTTTACAATGAGTCAGAGCGAAAGCGATGCAACAAATATTCTAGTAACAATCTCTGGCGTATATCAAGCACCTACAAATAACTATACTGTAAGTGGAACAACACTAACATTTACAAGTCCTCCACCGGCAGTAGACGCGAGCGGCAACCCCAACAAGATTATTGTTGTTCATAATCTAAACTCAACAAACGCTGTTTAACCTGCCGCTAAATATAATAACGGAGGTTTAAATGGCTATTGGTAGAGTTTCAGGTTCAATGCTGGTGTCCAATTTGGACAGACAAGGCACGGATCTACAGTTTACAACTCTAAACAGACCATTAGTTTATTTAGACTTTAGTCAATTTCGATTAGGTGTTAATACTAACAATTTAGCACAAACTGTAACGATAAATGGAAACCTTAGTACATCCAATGTCCTAATTGACGGACTTACGATTAGTGCTAAAAACAATAATACTTTACAGTTTGTTGGTAATGTTAATCTTGGTAGCATCTCTAATGTAAAAATTACCGGTGGCGCAAACGCCGCAGTTATATCAACTGACGGTAATGGGAATCTAACATTTGTTGATCCATCTTCTTTTGCCGCAGAAATTCTTGGCAATGCTATACAGCTCGGAGCTAATACATCAGGGCAATTAGTTAGTAACGCGGTAACATTAACTACTTCTACTTCAGTGACTGATAGCGTAGCAAAATTAAATCAAGTTTTAGGTAAACTAGTACCACCATCGCCGCCACCATTTCCTAACAATACAACTCTTACTATTTCCAGTGTAACTTCCTATGGAAGGATGTGCGATTTTGTTCAAACTGATAATACAGGTCTTGGATTAAATGTTGCAGCCGGCACAACTCTAGCAAATGTATTAAGAGTTAATACCTATTCTACTAATACAATTTCTAATACTGGACCAGGTGATAGTGGCACCGTTACTGTTCTTCGTAATAGTGCCAACGCTGGAGCAGTTTCGTTAACAGGCTCAAGCAATGGAACCTACGGTAACTTGATTATTAGTAACAACACAGATTACAGAAATGTATGGTCTAATGTTGCCGCAGGATTCTGGTATAGTTTTACTTCTCAGGCAAGTGGGTCTAGTGTTCCTGCAGGATACAACAGTGTACAAATAACTCATAGTGCGGCTGGTTCAACAAATACAGCAACATGGTATTATGATAGTGCGTCTCCGGGATCACCTACATTTAGTAATACAAGTATCGCATTGAGTACCAATGTTGTTAGTTACTCGAGTACCATTCCTCACCTAACAAGTGCAAGTCAATTTAGACTCAAAGGTAATATTGCTAAACTGTCCGGGGATATGTATTACAGTAGTAATACTTTCATGACAGGTGGAGCAAGTGGATCGTTAGCCGCACCATCTTCTGTGACTTATGCTCAAGCTGGCGTAACAACTCCATTGGCTAGAAATTTATATGTAAGTTCGGGTAGTGCATATTTTGAAACAACATCTAATGTTATTTCGGGTTTTGGATACTATGCCACAAACTCACCAACACTAACAGCATATAACAGTTACACATCCGGATCGGGTACCTTTGCACTAGGTACAGGCATTTTATATAAAACTGGAACTTCTACTAACATCGAAGAAACCAGTATTCCAGTTACAAGCGTAGGCTCTGGATCCGGCAACGGATACCGAATCGTTAACCCAGGATCAACAGATACTCCATCGTTTACAGCAAACGCTACAGCATTTAACAGTCAGACTGGACCTTTCTATACCTACGATGCAACAAATGTAGGTAGTGGGTCAATTGGTGTTATTAAGTTTGACCAAACAAACTACAGCACAGGATATTTCCCAGTTGGTCCAAACTTATCCGGGCAAGGTGCTAACCAATATTTTACATTTAAGTTCATTAGAACTTCAGTATCTAAATTTAATATATCATTTACAACCACAGGTGGTATTGCAGGTCTGTGGGTAGCATTACCGGGGTCTGCAATTGACACAAGTTCAACATTAAATGGTTGGTTAACAATGTCTTCTGCTTATGCAGGAAGTGGTCAGCCTGGCGCAGGAACGGGTGGTAACGGAAGTAACGGTTGTGCCTTAGGGGGTACAGCAACATTAAATACAAGTGGTACATATAGTTTAACTGCAACATTCGGTACCGTAAGCTCATCGAGTACAGCGTCAAACGAAATATATGTACGATTTAAACTAACAAGCGGCCAAAGTTTAACCGCTTTAAGCATAGTGGCGGCAACGAACTAATATGGCAGTATCTGATTCAGCAAAAGTCGACTTACTATATAAAAAGTTGTTTGGCGTAGCCAAGACAGATACACCTACGAACAAAAGTCCTAGTAATGAATCTATTTCGAGTACGGCGTTCATTCGTGGGGACTTAATATGGCAACAATCATCTAGCATACCTACAGTAGCGGCACCGGTTGCTGGCATAGTTCAAGCATATACAGGTGCAAACTCTGTGCAATGCACAGCAGACACAACAACAGTTCCTGTCAGTAGTGTTTACCCAAGTTGGAAAACCAATTTAACAGATTGGATTCCGAGCGAGTTAGGCTCTACATATTTTGTTAAAGTGTATGTTGATGTACCAAGTGCTGCCAATGCGGCTTCAACAGGCACTCAGATATTTGATTCTGGGTCTGGTGGTGTAGGAGAATGGAACTTCGACTACCAAGCTGGAGTACTAAACTTCATTGGCGGAACAATACCTACCGCGTTAACAAGCGGAAAAGTAGTTTATGTAAGCGGATATAGATATATTGGCTACAAAGGTTTATCGACATTGTATGGTAATGTTGTTGGATATCTATCAGGCACAGCAACAACAGCAAATGTAAGTTTATACAACACCGTAACCTCGTCGGCTGCTGACGGGTCTTTCTACCCAGTATTCACCGATCGAAACACCACAGGAAATAGTGCATCCTATGTCAATGGTTCTATTAAATTTAATCCTAACACAGGAAATTTAACAGTTACATCTCTATACGGAAATGTTCTTACTTCAAATATAACTACAGTTGGGACGCTAACAATTAATTCTACTACTAATCCGGTAGTGTTTAATTCAAATGCTGCCGTTAAGCTGCCTATTGGGACTACATCAGACAGACCTACTGGTGCCACTGGTTATATAAGATACAACTCTGATTCGAACGCTATCGAATACTATAACGGAACAAGTTGGGTTCCAGTAGTAAACACCGTTACAGACCAGACAATCACTGGTGATGGTGTAAATACAGTATATACACTAGACCAACCATCGACAGATATTGGTATTCTAGTAAGCATCAACGGTACACTACAACAACCAGGAATAGCATATACTGTTGCAGGAACACAAATAACTTTTGCTGAAGTACCACTGGTAACAGATGTAATTGACATCAGATTCCTTGGTGCTACAGTAACACTAAATTCTACACTGGCCGATGACTTGGCCGTTAGCGGTAATATTACCTTAACAGGAATATTATCTCAGCCATTAACAACGAAAGCCAACAATTCCCCTGGATCTGCTGGCCAAATTAGTTGGGACGGAAACTACATCTATGTATGTGTTGCAAGCAACACATGGAAACGTGTAGCTCTCAGTAGTTTCTGATTATCACAGCCGTTTATTCTTTTGGGTCACTAAACCCAAAAGCCTTCCTTTTGGCTAAATACCATATATTGGAGCAAAAGCGATGGCTGTAACAAGAATTAAGAATAATCAGATTACTGATAGTACCATTGAGTACACAAAAATTGCACCCGGCACATTAGTCGGTAGCGTCTTTAACGCTAACCTTACATTAAACTCTAACGTTAGCATCATTGGTAATTTGACTGTAACTGGAACTTCATCTACAGTTAATTCAACAAATACATATGTTAACGACCCTGTTGTGGTCTTTAACAACGGTTACACTGGTTCATTGACAAACTATGATATCGGTATTTTAATTAATCGTAACCTTAGCGCATTACCTGGTTATGGCTCAGTAAACACAGCCTGGACCTGGGACGAAGCATCAGCACAATTCCAAGCCACAGCAACCACAGATACCGGCACAGGTATCACAACTCTTAACAACAGCGGTTATGCCAATGTTCGTGTTGGTAATTTAACAGCCTACAGTCTAAGTGTAGTTGGTGGCCAGATTTTTGGTACAGTATCTACATCTAACGTTGCACTATATGTTGCTCAAAATTTAAGTTCAACTAACGCAACTTTCTATCCAACATTCACTGACAGAAGCACAACTGGCAACAGCTCTAACTTCTTTGGCACAGGATTAACATTTAATCCAAGTACAAACAACCTAGCGACAACCACCTTTACAGGTACATTTAGCGGAACAGCAAGCATTACTAGTGGTAGCGTAACTGGTACAACAGGTGCATTTACAACATTAACTGCAACCAACTTCAGCGCAGCCAACGCAGTATCTATTACTGGTGCAAGTATTGGTACAGCAGTAGTTACTAACTTTACCTCTGCTAATGCTCATATTACAGGCACTGATACTAACATTGGTGCAAACCACGATAACTCAATTAGTAGAATTGGCTTAGTCTATTCTACAACAGAAAACGCAACCAACTTTAGCACCGGTAACGCATTAATCACTGGTGGTAGCATCACCGGTGGTACTGGTGCATTTACAACACTAACCGCCACTAACTTTAGTACAGCTAACGCAGTATCTATTACTGGTGCAAGTATTGGTACAGCAGTAGTTACTAACTTCAGTAGTGGTAACATTGTAGTAACTGGTGGATCTATTAACGGAACCACAGTTGGTGCAACCACAGCAAGCAGCGGCCGTTTTACTACAGTAACAAGTACAGATACTACAAATGCTACCAGTGCCACAACAGGTGCTATTATTACTGCTGGCGGCCTTGGTGTTGCTAAAGATGTCTGGATTGGTGGCAATTTATATGTTGCTAACATTTTCAGTACAAGTTACAGCGTACTAGCAGTTAACGATCCGTTGCTATATTTGACAGCAAATGTTACATATCCATACAACTATGATATTGGTGTTTTCAGTCAGTTTGTGGGCGGTTCCGCCAACATTTATCAGCACACTGGTACAGTAAGAGATGCTAACGATGCAACATGGAAGTTCTTTAGTAACGTTGCGGCAGAACCAAATACAACAATTGACTTTACAAATGCCATTTACGATAAAGTTCGTGCAGGTGAATTAACATTAGCTAATACCACATCTTCGACTAGCACAACAACTGGTGCATTGGTTGTTGGCGGAGGCACAGGCATTGGCGGTGCGTTATATGTTGGAGGACAATTATTTGCACAAGGCGGTATTAGCGGTACTGCCACTACAGCTAACGTTGCACTATATGTTGCTCAAAACTCAACAACAACAAACGCAACCTTCTATCCAACATTTACTGATAGAAGCACAACTGGTAACAGCTCTAATTTCTTTGGTACTGGATTAACATTCAATCCAAGTACTAATAACTTAGCAACAACCACATTCACTGGTACATTCTCAGGAACAGCAAGCATTACAAGTGGTAGTGTAACTGGGGTAACTGGTCAATCAAGCACCTGGACTACAACAAACTTTAGTAGCGGTAACATCGTAGTTACCGGCGGTTCAGTTAACGGAACCACAGTTGGTGCAACTTCAGCAAGCACTGGTGCTTTCACTACATTAAGCGCAAGCAGCAATTTCTATGTCAGCGACACAGATAACTCAACCAGTGCAAACACTGGCGCCGCTGTTATCTTAGGTGGTGTTGGTATTGGTGGTAGCTTGTACAACCAAGGTATCCATGTAAGCACAGGTAACATTGTAGCGGCCAACACAGCAGAAAGCACAAGCACTGTAACTGGCGCATTAGTAAGCAGAGGTGGATTAGGCGTTGCAAGTAATGTATTTGTTGGCAAAGCCGCAACATTCAACAGCACACAAACTTCTGGTGCAGACTTCAAAGTCGCTGGTGTAAACAGTACCAACTTAATATGGGCTAAACCTGGCACATACGATCAAGTTATGATCGGTAATACCGCGGCTGTTAGTGGATTTGTAACAGGTGCTAAACTACAGATTAACAGTACTGACTCAGTATTGTTACCAGTTGGTACTAGCGCACAGCGTCCTGGTACTTCTGGCGGAACAGATACCGTTGGTATGTTCCGTTATAACACAACACTAAACAGTATTGAATACTACGGTGGATCTACACCAGGCTGGAACACCGTTTCTACACAGTTTACAGTTATCTCCGACGACCAATTCAATGGCGATGGTGTAACAACAAACTTCACTATTACAAGCAGCCAAACAACTAATAGCTGTATTGTAAGTATTAACGGTGTTATTCAGATTCCTACACTTGCATACTCTGTAAGTGGAACAACACTAACATTTACTGAAGCACCTGCATCAGGCGATGTAATTGATGTTCGTAAGTTAACTACTACACAAACAGTTACACAGATTGCTAGTGATAACGGTTTTGCAGTGTTCTCGGCAGAAAACACTGGTCTACAGTTCTACAGCGGTTCTAGTTCGCAGACCTTGCAGTATAGCTTAGATACAAGTGGTGGCTGGGTAACACAGCGAGCAAACACTGCGGTTGCAAGTGCAAACACAGCAACAGCGATTGATACTTTTGCTACTGCCACTTATCGCAGTGCCAAGTATGTAATTCAAGCTACTTCTGGTGGTAACTACCAAGTTATGGAAGCACTAGTTGTACACAACGATACCACACCAACTGTAGTTACATACGGCGTGGTACAGACAGCAGGAAACTTAGGTACATTAACAACTGGTATTTCTGCAGGAACACTAACATTGAACTTTGTAGCAGCCAACACAAATACTAACGTTCGTGTAAGCAAAGAGTATATCGTAATTTAATAGCCAGAAGGGAGATATGGAACTATGGCAAACGGAAATTTTATAGTACACAACGGATTGCAAGTTGGTGGGTTAACCATTGATGCGGCAACAGGTAATATTACAACAAGCGGAACAATTACTACCACAGGTACTGGTAGTATTGTTTCTGCAAACGGATTTGGTGGATTAAATCCAGACAAAATCTATAACGGCACCAGCGAAGTACAAGTTGGCGCCACAGAAATTTACGCTAACATCAGTGGCACAAATGCTATTACTGTTACTAGCACTGGTGTAACTATTGCTGGTAGCTTAACAGTTAACGGTACCACAACTACAATTAACTCTACTACATTATCTGTAGACGATTTAAATATTGTACTTGCTGACGGCGCCGGTTCTGCCGCAGCCGCAAACGGCGCAGGCCTTACAATTTCCGGAGCCAACGCAACGCTATTGTATACCAGCGCAACTGACAGCTTTAACTTTAACAAACAAGTTATTGGCCAATTTACAACAACAAACTTAGTCGCAACAGGCGGCACAGTTACAGGTATTAACGGCGCTGCGACTACATTTACATCAACAAATTTCAGTTCTGGTAACGCACGAATTACCGGCGGTAGTATCACCGGTGGTACAGCCGCATTTACCACCGAAGTAGCAACTAACTTTAGCACAGGCAATGCACAAATCACAGGTGGCAGTTTAACTGGTATCGGTACACTAACACCTAGTGGTAACGCATCAGTGAACTTAGGTAGTACTAGTAACTGGTGGGCTACATTCTACGGTGTTGCAACTCAAGCCAAATACGCTGACTTGGCAGAAAATTATCAAGCAGACAATCAATACGAGCCCGGAACAGTATTAGAGTTTGGTGGCGATCAAGAAGTTACACTAGCAGTGGACGGGACTCGTCGTGTTGCTGGCGTAGTATCTACAAACCCAGCTCACTTGATGAATGGTGGACTGTCTGGTAAAAATGTTGTTGCACTAGCACTAACTGGTCGTGTTCCATGTAAGGTAATTGGTCCAGTTAAGAAAGGCGACCTAATGGTAAGCGCAGGATTTGGATATGCAAAAACAAACAATGATCCTGCAATTGGACAGGTAATTGGAAAAGCATTGGCTGATTTCTCTGGTGCAAAAGGCGTCATTGAAGTAGTTATTGGACGATTCTAATACATCATAAATCCACAACAAAGGGGCTTGATGCCCCTTTTGTTTTTTGGTAAATATTACAAATACGGATTTTTTGAAATGGCATTAACTAGACCAAAGTACAGTCAAATTTATGACAGCGATTATAAGAATAGCTGTCGTGTTGCAACAACCGGCGATGTAACACTCACAGGCGGCGCACCTAACTCAGTTGACGGTATATCATTGGCTCTGTACGATCGAATCCTAGTTAGATCTCAATCCACTTCTTCCCAAAACGGAATCTATTTTGTTACCACACTCGGCACAGGATCAAATGGAACATGGACTAGGGCTCTTGACGCTAACGACGGTACCAGATTAACCAGTGGTACAACTGTTAACGTTGAAGAAGGTTTAACTCTAGGCGGTAAAATGTACCGCATGACAACACCAAATCCGATTACAATTGGTAGTAGTGCTATTGCCTGGACAGATGTGTCTGGTGGTGGTGCTGCCGCTGGTGGCCTTAATGGTCAAGTACAATTTAATAGTACTAACGCTTTTGGCGGAGCAACTTACTTAACTTATATAACAGGAACCGGGCAAGTAATTGCCAATGCTGGCATAGCTTCTTCTAGTACTTCAACCGGTACTATGGTGGTAACCGGTGGTGTTGGGATCAGCGGAGCACTATACACAACAACAATTAACACAACAAATCTTAGTGCGACCAATATTACATCAGCGAATACTCATATTACTAGTTCAGATTCTGGCATTGGTATTGGACACGACAACGTTGTAAGTCGAATTGGTAATGTTTATGTAACAACTACAAATACTACAAACTTCAGCACCGGTAACGCTCAAATCACCGGTGGTACTATAAATGGTACATTGTCGGATACTAGCAATCGTGTAGTTACCAGTGTTACACTATCGGCTGGCTCAGGCATCAGCATTAGTTCAGCAACAACAACTGGACCGTCGGCTGCGGCAACAGTTAATAACTCAGGTGTATTATCATTTAACACCAGGACCGGAGCTGTTACTCTTAGTTCGTCGGATGTAACAACAGCACTTAGTTATACTCCTTCTCAATCGGCAACTTCAACTAATAGTGTGTATAGTTTTGATTCTCGTAGCACTAACTATGTTCCGTCGGATAGGAATGCCGGTTTATATGTCGATTTTAAAACTAATACCACAGATGGATTAAGTGATGGGGGTACATATCACGGCGTTTTAACTTTTAGAAGTTATGGAAGCGGGACTGATTTATCTGGTGGGCAAGTACAACAGATTGCATACACAGACAACAACAACTTATGGCACAGAATTAGTACAAGTGCATCGGCTTGGGGCTCTTGGATCAGGGTTTTAGATTCAAGTAACTATAGCAGTTTTGCGTTGCCACTAAGCGGCGGAACAATGACCGGAACTTTAACTACGCAAGGTATAGTTCCGAGTGCAAATGCTTCGTACAACATAGGCAGTTCTACTGCCTGGTACGGAACTATCTATGGTGTTTCTACTCAAGCCAAATACGCCGACTTGGCAGAAAAGTATAAATCGGATACTATTTACGAACCAGGCACAGTCGTGGTATTTGGTGGCAACGAAGAAATCACAGTGTCAACTGTCGACCATGATCCGGCTGTGGCAGGTGTAATATCTACAGATCCTGCATACTTAATGAATGCAGATACAGAAGGATTGCCAGTGGCGTTCACTGGTCGTGTTCCATGCAAAGTATTAGGTCCAGTTAAAAAAGGACAGGTATTAGTTACTAGCCATATTATGGGAGTAGCACAAGCTATAAATAACAGTAAATATGTTCCGGGTTGCGTGATTGGTAAATCGTTGGAAACTATTGAAACAACAGAAGTTAAAACCATTGAAGTGGTAGTAGGAAGATTCTAATGCAAAAAATTAAAAAAATATATCGCAGCAGTTACGATGGCGAAAGTGTTGTGACAAATATGACCTACTCCGAAGGTCAGTGGTCATTGGAACGCGAACAAGTCGCTAACGCTGTTGTTAACAATCAAATAAGTGGTAAAGCAATAGTATTTGGTAACGGAGTAAGCCGCCAAGGATTAAACATGGCCGCTATTGCTAATCACCGCGGCGGCCTATTAGCATCAGGCGCACTTCAGACTTATGGATGCAATGCACTATACAGAGATTTTGCACCACACTTTTTAGTGGCTAACGGAAAAGATATGATTACTGAAATTGCAGATAGTAATTATACTAACGAACATATTGTTTATGCTAACGCCACTGCAATTCTAAATCATCCCGGCAAGTTTTATCTAATCCCACAAGATCCAAGTTGGAACGCTGGCGCAATTGCAACATACATTGCCTGCTTTGACGGACATAAGACAGTATACTTGGCAGGCTTTGACGGAGTTGATGATCCGACCAGCGGATATAACATCTACCAAGGTACTAATGCGTATCCTGTTCCTGAGTATGGTTACAGCGAAGAATTCTGGACACAGACTATGCTAGAAATTTTCAATACATACAACGATGTTGACTTTGTACGAGTAGTCCCAGAAGAGCAATTCAGGATGCCCGAAGCCTGGAGATATGTTGTAAACTTACGACAAATTACTTTTAATCAATTTGCAGTAGAAGTTGATTTATAAAACATTCTCTAGTGTTTTGATCTTGTCAAGAACACTTTGAAAATTAAATGTTCTCCACACCCCAGGATGTAACGGCTTGGGGTGATCTTCTATGTGCGTCCAAGCATATCCGCGGTGTTCGTGATTTAACATTGGAACAAACTCATTACTCACACTAATAATATATGTGTGGTATTCGAAGTTTTGATTATCACTAGTAAAGTGCTCCAAAGGGATGATTTTGTTATAAGTAACAGCACCAATCTCTTCAGATATTTCTCTCAACAATCCTTGTACTGGGGTTTCGTTGAGTTCTAGTTTACCACCCACTAAGCCCCAATGGCCATTATGTTTAGTACCGTTTCTTAATAGAAACAAGTACCTTTTAGTTTGTTGACTATAAAATAATGCCCCAACACCGACTGTTATAGTATGATTGACCATGCGCCTTCTCTGTAGAGTCCTTCTACACTCTTAACCCAAGATCCATTGACAAATTTGTACTGTGTACTTGTGGTTAAGTTTGTAACATATTCTACTTGAGTTGCGGCGTCGCTGTCAAATGAAACAGTCCAGCTTGATCCGGTGTACTCAATAATATCATTAGATCTAGCAACTAGATTGCCCCAGACAACAGAACTGCTACCTGCTTGTCCGATATTATCTAAGATCAAATATCTGTCTCCTGTTGTAGGAGAAGTTAGTGTAGAAGTAACAGTCACCGTCTGTGGATCTATAATAGAATTTACAGGGTCTAGTGTATTTGAAGGTAAAGTGTCCACATCAACAGTGAACAGTAATTGTGTATCGTTTGTTGGATGGTAAGCAACAGTGCCAATGACTTCTAGTCTATCAGTTACGCCGCCGATTTCATCATAACTTGCATCCATCTGTAATCTAACTTGACTAGTACCAGCTTGCAAGTTACCGTAGACATCAATTAAATTTGGCCAATGGTCCGGAGTTCCAATTTTCTCTCCTCCGGATGAAACAAGATCTTCTCGCTTCATCAGTGTTAAGGTGTTGCCTAAATAAAGCACACCGTAGCCCATTGGTGTTAACATGCTACGAGACATCAGATTATTTTCTAATAGTGCATCTTCAGCAAGTTGTCCAGTGGCATCAAAGATGCTGTTAACAATTTTCTGCACAACGCCCAACTGTTTTACTTTTGCAGGAGCACTTAACCAAATTGGGATCTCAAAAGTCATTGAGCAAATATCAATTGGTTCTTCGCCGCCTGTCGGTACGGTTCTGCTAGTCCAGTTCAAATCTGTCCTACGAACTGTAGTTAAGCTGGTCCAATCGATATAGTTGTCTGTGCTTTGTATCTCTAGTGCAGGATTAAACAGTATGCCTAATTGTTCAATTAGTTGTAGTTTTTGTTCAGTGTTGCTGGTCCAGATATCTAATTTTAATGTTAGATTGTAAGGAACTGGCATTAGTCGTTCAACAGTATAAGCAGAGTCTTGAGTAGTGCCGTATTCACCTGTTATTGGATCGTAACTTTTTTGTCGTAGATTTAATTTGCTTACAAAGTAAGGTTCTTGCATACGACTTTGGTCATACGCTAACCCACTAATGTATACCGCCATGGCAGGAACAGCATTTAGTGTGCTTTCACTGTTGTTTCGTAGGATCATGGCAGCTTGTCTGCTAGCATCACCGTAGTAAACAGGAACTCTCTGCAATGTGGTATTGCCGTTACGATCCTTGCCAAATTCAACTTGGAAGTTTGACATCATACGAATGAACTGTTGTACAAATCGTCGAATTTGACCGTCGTAAAAGAATTGTGTTGCCATAATTAATCCGCAGTGGGTCTAAGTGCCTTGCTTAAACCTTGTAATGTAGTATGTGTACCACTGTCATCAGTGTAAGTGGTAGTATCGTTAACAAAGCCGCTACGCTGTGTTTTATTATCTGGTCCTGGGGTAAGGTTTGTTCTTACTGCATCTTCAATCTTGACCCAACGCTTGCCGTCGTATCTAAACAAACGATTTGGAACATAGTCTAATCGCAAGTAATAATCTCCTTCGTCTGGGCTTATTGGGAAAACAATGCCTGCAGATACCGAAGTTGCGTTTGGCGGTATACCATCCCCGGTTAAGTAACCTTTTACTTTGTCTTGGGGAGTATTGTCGACTTGGTTTGGAGTGTAAGCACTCTTGACATACAAGTTAGAAGTATCGTATCCACTCTTAGGAACTTCAACTTCGGCTTGTTGTATGATAGCGTCATTGATGTTTTGATACTTGTCTATGTTGCTTAATATATCAGCAATAGGAGTGTCTTCGGTCCCGTCACCATTGGTATCAATTTGTATAGTGTTAAGAATGTCTTTGAATTCTTGACTGTCGGTCATTGGGTTTAGTTTTACACGCCACAAATGCGGCCACCAAGTTGGGCTAAAACCTTCACTACCGAATTGTCCGTCGCTTACTACAAAGAAACGCTTTAGCGCAACTGGGACACTGGTATCTAAACTGTTGTAATCCATTAAATGTTGTAATTCGATTACATCACCATTCATTAATTTGCGGCCAATCATGTCAACCATATCATTGAGATGGAAAGTCATGAACAGTGTACCAGTTTGCAAAAACAGTCCAAATTGACTTAAGTCGAAGCTGTTGTCCTGCACTTGATAAATTCCACGCATGGTGTACACATCGGGGTCGTACTTGCGATCACGGTTTTCTAAGAATAACAAGTCTTGGATGTCTAGCTCAGTTGGGTCGGTAATGTCTGGCTTTGTAGCATCGTTACTGCCTGTTTGTTCAAGTGGCCCTAGATATTTGTGTACCAGCACACCTGTACCCCCAATGGTGTACATTTCCGCAATTCTGCGATCGATAAACTTGTAATCGTTTGTGTGCTTACCGTTTTGCCATAATGATAGGCGTGCCATAGTCAATCCTTATTGAGTATTTATGGGTTTGACAGTCAATGATTTTGGTTGTATAATATAGCCATGGATCTGCTAGAACGGCACACTCAAAATCACAAAAAGTTGCAAGAGTGCTTTGCTCAATTGCAAAATATGTCAATGGTGCCCAAAAGCAAAATGTTTAAGTTTTACAAGAGTGTAACTCATGCATTCACAGAGCTAGACAAAGAGCATGTAGAATGCCGCAGACTTAAAAAAGTAACACTAAAGTACACAGAATTAGAGCAAAAGTTCCACGAATGTGTTACAGTATTTGAGCAGTATAGTATTATGGCTGCACTTTCGTATTAATTTTAGTGATTTGTCCAAAAAAGGCAAATTTGCTATAATATATACATCGCAACAAGGAGCAGACAATGGAATATGCAATCGGTTATGTGGCAATCGCATTCATTATCCAAGCACTAGCCGCAGTACGCAACCCGGTGGAGAACACTCAGACTATCTTTGTTGCTAGCTGGTTTTGGATCTTGATTCTACCCTTGGTCGCTGGCTCGTTCCTGTTGGACGCCGTTGGTTGGAGTTTTGATGTTGTTCGTAGTCCTAAATGGTTCTATTTCCGTAAGCCTACCAATCCCAAGGCTGTTGGCTATGCACTAACTATGTTTAAGTTTGAGCTTCAACTGTTTAAAGTAAAGGCGTAATTGTGGAATACAAAGTCGAAGGCAGTGTTCGTAGTCGCAAGTTTTTTAACGCGATACTGCCCGGTATGATCAAACACCTGGGATTAAACAACAGTCGTAAAACGCTGGTGGTTAAGGTTGAGGAAGATGAAAGTACCCACCTTGGGTATACCGTGCCATTAGATGCGTTGGACGCATACATTGTGGTAGTCAAACCTACCCGTAAGCTCAAAGACATGGGACTCACACTTGCACACGAAATGGTTCATGTGCGCCAAATGGCCAAAGGCATTCTCAAACCTGCAGGCAACGGAGTCAATATTTGGGCAGGTAAAAAGTACGGCAAACGGACTAAGTACCTGGACATGCCGTGGGAACAAGATGCATTCGCTCGGACCGAATTATTATTTCGGAGAGCAATAGAGGAATAAATGTTTACAGTAAAGAATAACAACAATAATAAGAATTTTGTAGATTTGGCATCTGCAATGGAATATGCTAAACTACTAAATGAATTTGTTACCATATCGGGTAACGGATTCGAAGTGTGTGGAATTTTCGGTGTAGACAGCATTGAGGACGGCAAGTGCCCAGATGGTGTTGCATACGATTGGAACAAAGCGAGCCGCATAGGCCGTGTTAAAAAGGAAAGAACATAATGGCAACAGTTGCTGGCATTAAGATTAAAGTTAAAGCACCTAAAGAACGCAGGATTGCCTTTGCTGATGAAAAGTACACTGGCACGGAGCCAGAATGGGATACTGAAAAAGCTCTTGCGATGGACGATGCAACATTTGATAATCGTCTACGCCGTTGTTTCTATTACTACAATTATCATTACACACAAAAAGATTGCAAGAAGCATGTGGTTGACTGGGTTAAGAGCAAGCCCGAAATGTTTACCAAAGCACAATTAAGCGCATTCATTCGCAGTAGCGATCGTAGCATGAGCATGACTGCATGTAGTCTAGTAATGGCACACCGCAAGGGCATGCCGCTTAAGGCAAGGCACATTGAGTTCCTTAAGGAGTCGGTACTGTCGGCGATCGAAACAGCGGAGCCAGAAGCAGTAGAAACAGTTGAGGACAATAAACCCAAGGCTTATGTTCCTACAATTCAAGACCGTCTCAATGAGAAAACCAGTGAACTAATTGGCGAGCTTGAAGGCATGTTTGATGATGTTGTTGCAAATACAGCAGACAAGTTCAAAGCCTACGACTGGCTTAATGCAAACAATGTAGTACAAAGCCAACTTGGCAAGTACGAAGCCGTGTTCAGTAAACGTAAAGCTGAACTAGAAGAGGCGCAAGCCAAGAAGGATGAGCAACTTAAAGAGGCTTACAGTTTTCTAAAAGCCGCTGATTATAAACGGATTATTGCTTGGATTGATGATTTGCTGGCGGCAGTTGAGCAATACCGTGGCGTTAAGAAAGCCACAAAGAAAGCTCGTGTTAAAAAAGCACCTAGCAAAGAGAAGTTGGTAGCCAAGCTCAAGTATGCCAAAGAAGACAAGGCACTTAAGATTGTAAGCATTAACCCTGCTGACATCATTGGGGCCAGTGAGCTTTGGATTTATAATAACAAAACTCGTAAATTGGGAAAGTATGTTGCCGCACAATACCAAACTCTTGGTATTAAAGGAACTACAATCACTGGTTTTGACTCAGATAAAAGTGTATGCAAAACACTTCGTAAGCCCGAAGAGCAACTCAAAGAGTTTGCAAAAGCAGGTAAAATTGCACTTAGGACCTTTATCAAGGACATTAAAGCAGTGGAAACCAAACTCAATGGTCGTATTAGCGTAGACATTTTGCTACTCAAAGCAGGAAGCTAATAGTACATTGCACAGACAAGTCCTGGCTATCAGTAATAAATACTGGTACTAGGACTTTTTCTATGGCCACAAAAGACACAAGCATTTATGATGCAAAAGGTAATTTAATTACCGACAATTTATACGACCCAAACACTGGGACAGGCAATGGGCACATTGCATATGATTCAACGGAATACGACAGCGCCAACAAAAAGAGAGCTGAAATAACTGACTATATTAGATTCAGACTTGCGGACGGTATTGTTGATGTTGAATTAGAAAAAGAACATTATGAAATGTCTATTACCCAGGCACTGATCAAGTATAGACAACGCAGTAGTAACGCAGTAGAAGAATCTTACGCATTTATAAAACTACTGCCCGAAACACAAGAATACATTTTGCCCAACGAAATAATGGAAGTGCGCCAAGTGTTCCGTCGTGGTATCGGTAGCGTGTCGGGTACAACAGCCAGCCAATTTGAACCTTTTGCAAGTGGATACCTAAACACTTATATGTTAGTTGCAGGTCGTGTTGGTGGACTAACAAACTACGAATTGTTTGTGGATTATCAAAAGCTAGCCATGAAAATGTTCGGTGGCCACATGAACTTTACATGGAATAAAACCACAAAGAAGCTAACTATTATTCGAAAAATGCCTTATCAAAGTACCGGCGCCGCAACAACCGAAGATGCCGAATCTTGCTTGTTATGGTTATACAATTATAAGCCAGATTGGATGTTATTAAACGATTATATGGCCTTTCCTTGGTTGCAAGAATATGCTTATGCATTTGCTAAACGCACACTCGGTGAAGCTCGTAGCAAATTTGCTAGTATTGCTGGCCCACAGGGTGGAACACAGTTAAACGGTGCGGCCCTAATTGCCGAAGCCAAAGAAGAGATAACAGCACTTGAGGAAGAACTAAAACGATTCCAAGACGGTGGAATGCCGATGACTTGGGTAACAGGGTAATTGACTTAGTTATTGATATCTTGCTACAATGCCCTAAACACTTAGGGCATTTTTTATGATCATTGGCATTTGCGGATTAATTGGTAGCGGCAAAGACACTGCCGCAGACTATTTGGTAAATTTTCACGGATTCAAACGAGAAAGTTTTGCTTCAAGCCTCAAGGATGGGGTTTCTGCTATTTTTGGTTGGGACAGAGAATTATTAGAAGGTAGGACCACTGCCAGCAGGGAGTGGAGGGAGCAAGTTGATACCTGGTGGGCAAAAAGGTTAGATATGCCGCATTTAACACCTCGCTGGGTTTTGCAAAACTGGGGGACTGATGTACTTAGAGCACACTTCCACGATGATATTTGGATTGCTAGCTTAGAGCACAAGCTTAGTAACAGCAAAGATCATATTGTTATTACAGATTGCAGATTTCCAAATGAGATTACAGGCCTAAAAGCACAAGGTGCCAATATTGTATGGATCCGTAGGGGCATCACTCCGCACTGGTATACTATTGCAGTATCTGCTAACCGTGGCGATGCAAAAGCAGCCCAGTGGCTAAAGGAAAACAATATTCATGCCAGCGAATCCAGTTGGGCAGGTACTGAATTTAACCATGTAATTGACAACAACAAAAGCATCGAGGAACTTTACGGACAACTTAAAAATCTTGTACAGGCGGACTTGGCTTCCATTTGAGCTTTGATTTATATACTTCTTCTGTGCAATTTAGACAGATAGTTTTTAAGTTAACCCAGTCGTTGTTTTTTAAATTGCCGTCGACATGGAATACATTTAGTTGACTGAACAACTTTGCCGTAAAGCCACATTTTTCACAATTGGTCTTTTTCTTATAACCTGCTCTTGCCCAACCCGGGCTAGCAGGTTTAATTTTTTTACCTTGCCTTAAACAGGTATCACATTGACCGCGGTAATGTGTAACTTCTTCTTTTATGTAGTTAATAGCAACGGGTTTTGTCCTGCAAGTGGGACAAAGAGGGCGATTTGTCATGAAGTATTTACCTACAAAACCTTTGGAAAGGGCACCGTAACTACCCAAAATTATAATATACAAATAAATATTCATATCGTGTAACATAAAGGAATCACAATATGGCACTAGTTTCTCCAGGTTTACAATTAACAGTAACCGATGAAAGTCAATATGTACCAGGCGCAGTTGGATCTGTACCGTTGGTATTGCTGGCTACAGCACAAGATAAAACAAACCCTTCTGGCTCTACAGCAGCCGGAACAACCAAAGCAAATGCAGGAAAATTGCAAGCTTACGCAAGTCAGCGTGAACTAGTTAGTGCTTTTGGTTATCCTACATTCCAGCAAAGCGCGGCAGGTACTTCACTGCACGGTGATGAGCGTAACGAATACGGCTTAATGGCAGCATACAGCTCATTGGGCATTGGTAACCGTGTATTTGCAATTCGTGCAGATATTGATCTAGACGAGCTAGTACCAACTTCTGTTCGACCAGTTGGCGCAGTGGCAGATGGTACATTCTGGATGGACCTAACAGCTACCGATTGGGGTATTTACGAATGGAACAGAGAAAGCGGAAGCTTTGAAAAGAAAACTGTTGCAGTATTAACAGCCACCGACGATGTGGTTACAGTAACTGACACTTTTGGGAACCCAATTAACCGTCCACAATCTAGTTTTGGTTCCATTGGTGATTATGCCGCAGTGCTATCTCCAAATCCAACAAGTGGGCAAGGCGCTTACTATAACAGCGTCTGGAGAATCTGGAAAAAGAATACCATTAACACATGGGATCCAGTTGGAAACCGTAGCTGGCAATCCGATAACCCAGTGGTAGTTGGTACTAACATCAGCGCAACTGTTGCTTCTAGCAGTCCTGCCGCTAATATTACTATTAACAGTAATCTTATTACTATCGGCAGTACAGTGTCTGATCAGACATTGTCCGATGTTAGAAATTCTATTAACGCCGCAGCCGTTACAGGTGTTAGCGCAAGAATCGTTAATAATCAATTGCAAATCACAGCTAACAGTGCAATTGCAACTGGTAATGTTGCAATTGGTTATAACAACACCGCAGGTCAAACAGCACTATCAAGTCTTGGTATTGCACCAGATTACTACAATCTTCCAGCAACATCTTATGGATCGTATGTAAGTATTCCTGCATGGAGAACTGGCGACGATGATGCTAACGGCCGTCCAACAGGCAGTATTTTCTTTAAGACCAGTGCAATCGGTCAAGGTGCAAACTTTGTAATCAAGAAGTACAGTGCCGCTAACAGCGTATGGACAACACAAGCAGCTCCTGCATACGAGCACCCACATGATGCATTATACGGATTAGATCCAAGCGGCGGTGGCGCAAATATTGCCGCAGGATCAGTGTATGTTCGATACAATGTTGATGCTGGCGGATTTGGTTCGTTTAAGCCATATGTACGCCGCGCCACAGGACAAACTAAGATTGTTAGTGGAGTTGCTTCACCTACATTTACAATCGGTAACACATACACCATTACAGCTACACAGCCCGGCACTAGTACACAAGTTGTTGCTTCTGTAACATTGACCGGAACTACTAAGACTAGTTTTGTGCAAGATACACAGCTAGCACTAGGTACAGCTGGTATCACAAATGTTGTAGTAACAGTTGAGTCAAGTGGATATATCAGCTTCACCCACCGCGATGGTGGAAACATGTTGCTAAGAAGCACAGGTGGTACTCCAGTTGAGACCGCTGGTTTTGATGATATTACTATTCCGGGTATTATTTACAATGAAGCTAACCTAGCTTACGAACTAGGTAACTGGGTGCCTTTAGTATACACTCCAAGCTTAGTAGAGCCAACACAAGATCCAGCAGATGGAACACTATGGTATTACTCTAATGCAGTTGAAGTTGACATTATGGTCAATACAAGCACTGGTTGGAAAGGTTACAGAAATGAAACTTACGACAGCCGTGGTTATAATCTAAGCTTAACTGATTCCACTGGGGTAATTGTTAGCGCATCTCGTCCAACTTCTCAAGTAAGTGGAAGTTCACTGGTAGCCGGTGATCTATGGTTAGATGCCGGTGATCTAGAAAACTATCCAGCACTATACCGTTATACAGGTAGCAGTTGGAGCATGATTGATAACAGTGATCAAATTGGACAAAACGGTATTGTTTTTGCTGATGCCCGTTGGGATTCTACAGGCACCACAGATCCTGTGAGCGACAACATGCCAAGCACAACAGGATTACTAACCAGTGACTACACTGATTTAGATTGCCCAGACTATCGTTTATATCCACGAGGAATCTTGTTATTCAATACAAGACGAAGCGGGTATAATGTTAAACGATTCGTTGGCGATTATTTTAATACTGATTCTTTTAACATCGATACATTTAGCGCATCTGGTAGCTATGCAGCCGACGCTAAAGTCGTTTACGACAATGTTGTTTATGTAAACGTTTCAGGTGGAACCGTTGCTGGTAGCGGAGGTAATCCTAGCAGTTCTGCAGACTGGTCACCACTGAGTGTTGGCACCTGGGTTAGCGCAAGCGGCCTAAAAGACAACGGTAGTATGTACGCCGGAAGCCAGGCACAGAGAGCAATGGTAGTTGCCGCCCTTAAGGCCGCAGTTGATGGAAACACAGCAGTTCGTGAAGAACAGTATGCGTTTAACTTGATAGCAGCTCCGGGATATCCTGAATTGATTGCTAACATGGTAAGTCTAAACAATGATCGTGCTAACACAGCATTCATTATTGGCGACACACCAATGAAGCTAGCACCCAATACTGTTGATATTGTTAACTGGAGTAATAATGCCGATAACAGTACCGGTCTAACTACCAACGATCCGTACCTAGGTGTTTATTACCCAGGCGCCGCCCAAACTAACGACATTGCGGGTAACACTGTAATTGTTCCTCCAAGCCATGTTGCTCTACGCACATTCTTGCAGAACGATAATGTTAGCTACCAGTGGTTCGCTCCAGCTGGCGCAAGACGCGGTCTAGTAGACAATGCAAGCAGTGTTGGTTACATTGATTCTACTAGCAATGAATATGTGGCGATTGGTGTTAACCAAGGTCTACGCGACACTCTATACGAGAACAAGATTAACCCAATTACAAACTTACCTGGTGTAGGACTAGTAGTTTGGGGTCAGAAGACTCGTAATCCGTTTGCCAGTGCAATGGATAGAGTTAATGTTGCAAGACTTGTTAACTACATTCGTACAATTCTTGCACAAGTTGGTAACGGATTCTTGTTTGAACCTAACGATAAGATCACAAGAGATCAAATTAAGAATGTTATCAGTGGTGCAATTAACGACCTAGTCAGCAAGCGTGGCGTTTACGATTATTTGGTAGTATGTGACGAAAGTAACAACACACCAGCTCGTATCGCTCGTAACGAACTATATGTTGATGTGGCAATCGAGCCGATGAAGGATGTTGAGTTTATCTACATTCCAATTCGCTTGTATAACCCAGGCGACATAGCTAAGTTAGGAAAATAAAGTAGGTACTTAATGGAGGCTGCAAGGCCTCCATTAACTTACCAAAAAACTGGTAAATACCTATATAGGAGAACAAGATGGCAATTTCATCGCTAACAAGATTAACAGTACCATTAGCAACTAACCAGAGTGCTAGCACTCAGGGCTTGCTAATGCCAAAGTTAAAGTATCGTTTCCGTGCCACATTCGAAGGTTTTGGTGTAAGCACTGATGTTGCGGAATTGACTAAACAAGTAGTTGATATCAAGCGTCCTAACGTTAACTTTAACCCTATTACCATTGATGTGTATAACAGCAAGGTATATCTACAAGGCAAGCCAGAGTGGCAAGACATTACAATAAATCTTCGTGATGATGCTGCTGGTAATATTAGCCGACTAGTCGGCGAACAAATTCAGAAGCAATTCGACTTTGCTGAACAAAGTAGTGCGGCTTCTGGTATTGATTATAAGTTTTTACTTCGTTACGAAGTACTCGATGGCGGCAACGGCGCTAACCAACCTAATGTTTTAGAAACATGGGAATTATACGGTTGCATGTTGTCTTCTGTTGATTACGGCGATATGGCTTATAGCAGTAACGATCCTGTACAAATTGCTCTAACTGTTAAGTTTGATAACGCTGTGCAAACACCAGCCGGAACTGGCGTTGGTACATTAGTTGGCAGAACAATCGGTACAACAATAACTGGTTAATCCAGACGAACAAATAATTATAGAAGTAACGAATAGCCCGGTTTTATACCGGGCTTTTTCTTGGCTAAATATTATATAAGAGGATACTATCTTGAGCATTAATCAGTTCTTAAAACAACTTGGCCAAGGCGACCAAATCAAAGATTACAAGCACGCCAGTAAACTATTTGTCAGCGACAATTTCAGATTGGCGCCAAGACAGGGGTTCTCTTATCATGTCTACTTTGAATTAAATCCTGAAATCACAAGGATGGGAGTAGATCAGCAAAAAGAATTTGGAATGTTGGTAAAGTCCGTTGACTTACCAAAGTTCACAGTTGATACAAAGACTTTTAATAGTTACAACAAGCCTAATATTGTACAAACAAAAATAAAGTACGATTCGATCACAATAGCCTTCCATGATGATACGGCAGATGTAGTCCGTAGTCTGTGGTTTGATTATTACAATTACTATTATCGTGATGCTGATCTGAGCTATGCAGATCAAGCAGGTATGCCTAACCCTAGTTACTTTGCAGACACAAAGTACAAGAAACGAGACATAAACAACTGGGGTTACACACCACGATCTCAGACTAGCGCATCCGGTGTTGCTGGCAACCAATTCATTAAAGCCATACGATTATACAGTATGGCCAAAAAGCGTTTTGCAGAATATACTCTAATAAATCCGATTATAACCAGTTTCAGACACGGACAGCACACTGCCGGAAGCTCAGATCCGTTACAGCACGAAATGACTGTTTCTTTTGAGGCGGTTTTATATGCGGCAGGGTGGGTTAGTTCTGAGACAGTTAAAGGATTTGGTGAAGCATTGCATTATGATAAGTCACCTAGTCCACTAACACCAGCTGGTGGTGGTACACGAAGTATTCTTGGTCCAGGCGGCTTAATAGATTTAGCCAGTTCAACCGTTGACAGTATTGGTAGAAAAGATCCGGCAGCGGCATTCTTTACTGCATTCCGCGGCTATCAAAATCTAAAGAATACTAATCTCAAGGATGTTGCTAAAGCTGAACTATCACAGTTAGGAAGAGATGTATTGCGAGGAAATAATCCACTGAACAGAATTTTTGTTCCTAACACTGGTAACCTAGCCAATGGCTCTCCAATCTACGAATACGGAAAAGGTGGCAAAGCTGGCTCAACAACTAACCCTGTAGGCGGCGCGACTAGTAACGGCGGTAGCGTTGGTTCATCATCTACTCCGCTTGTTGCCGGTGTAGCATTAGCAGGACTTGGGGCCAGTGTGCTAGCCGGAGGAAAAGCTGGAGGCCTAGTTGCCGCCGGTGGCCTGTTACTAGGCTCGGGTGCGCTTAACAAGTTAATTAAAATTAATCCTACTACAGGTGCAGTAGATGGAGTAGGAGAACTACCAGCAAGAACTGCAAGGGAAGCAGAAAAACTTGGAAGAGGCATTGGTGGCGCCGCACCGGTATCGGAAGTAGACGAAGAGTCACAAAGTCAATCTACCGCGGCACTTGATAATTACGAAAGAGCGTCAATTGGAACTGAAGCTGACACTTATTTTAATAGTGACGGCACCGTAGCAACCAATAACATCACATCTAACACTGAACAGGAGAATCAAATCTTTAATGATCAACTAAGTCAGTTATACGATGATGCAGAATCTGCGGCAGCAGAAAGGCAGGATCCTGCGTTACTAACTGAAGTTGATTATGCACAATCCCTGGCAGAAGAAAATCCTATAACAGCAATGAACGATGACATATTGTCTGGCGTGCCAACAAATCAAGGTTATAGCGGAGATGAAACAGCATGAGCGAAAGAAATTTAAATTATAATCTTCGTCCAGTTAATGTACCAACAAACGACGAAGTTAACGCCAGCTCTTACTTCAATAATTATTTTGCACCAAATGTCAATGTTAGTCCTAATATAGACGCTAGTATCCTGGCATACTTTGAAGAACTAAGTTATAATAAAGAAAGTGCAAGAGCTCTAGCAAGTGCAGTAATTTACACAGCCAAGTCGCAAGGTATAGAACCTATGCAAGCACTAACTGAGTTTACTAAGTTACCAACTGGTGAATTAAATGCTTATCTTGTGTACTTTTTAAACATTCAAAGAAAAGGTACTAGTTACCTAGGCATAACAAATCAGCCTATTACTAATAAATATGTTAGTAGAGCAATAATTCTATGAGTAAGTACGCCCAAGGCGTTTTTCAGATTCGAAATCCTGAAAAATATGTAGGAAACAAAACCCCAACCTATCGTTCTGGTTGGGAGTTTGTGTTTATGCAATTTTGTGATAACAATCCAAGCATACTACAATGGGCCAGCGAAGCCATACATATAAACTATAGAAATCCATTAACCAATAAAAATACAATTTATGTTCCTGACTTTTTAATTGTCTATGTCGATAAGTCAGGAAAGAAACATGCAGAAGTAATTGAAGTAAAGCCTACAAAAGAAACTACCCTCGAAGCCGCAGGACGAAGCCCTAGAGCACAGGCGGCTGCGATAGTTAATATGGCAAAATGGGAAGCAGCTCGAGCCTGGTGTAAAAATCAAGGACTAGTGTTTCGAGTAGTAACCGAAAACGAAATATTCCACCAAGGAAAATAACCGGTTAAATACCGGTACGCCACTAGACTGCGGTCTAACAATCTCCCCACCTATGATTAAAATTGACTATACAACCTTATCGAAGAATCCCCTTTTGGGATTCTATCAAGTAAAAGACCAGATTTACTGGGATAAAGCATCGGCACTAATGGGTGCAACAAAAGCCGGATTAAAGTTCGAAGACCTGCACTGGAACTTCAATGATATGGAGTTTGGTAGCTTTGATTGGTCCATTGAACCTCCGGGCGACATAAGGGATTACTACTATGCCAGGGCCCGGGAAATTAGAGAAAAATACGACTACATCATATTAAATTGCAGTGGCGGTGCCGACAGCACTACAATGCTATATAGCTTTATCAACCAAGGGTTACATGTAGACGAAGTTTTTGTGAGACATGCAACAGCAGGGACAAACAAATATCAAGTTAATAACAAGGACTTTGATGCAAGAAACGAATTTAGCGAATTTGAACATGCAGCCTTGCCTTTGTTAAAGTGGTTAAAAAATGTTAGCCCTAATACAAAAATAACAGTCCACGACTTTAGTTTAGATATCATTGACGACAATCTTACTTGGGACGAAAATTTTATTTACTGGTGCGGGGATTATGTAACACCGGGATGTATCGTAAGATATACACATGCTAAACAAAAAGACAGTTTAGAAGTATTCGATAAAGGTAAAAAGATTGGTATTTTATTTGGCACAGATAAGCCTAAGTTGTATATTGATAACAATCAAATGTATTTGAAATTTACGGACCGAGTAGTGCATACAGCAACACCGGCCGCAGTTAACAACGGATACGAAAATCTTGAAGTTGAATTATTTTATTGGCATCCAAGTTCCAGGGCGATGATTGCTAAACAATGTCATATGGTCAGGCGTTGGCTCGAACACCCAGTGAATGCTCGTATGCAATATATGTTTGATACTGAGTGGCAATCTTGGAATAGGACAGCATATGAGGCATTAGTTAAAGGAATCATATACCCGGACTATGATCTCTCAACTTTCCAGTGTCACAAGCCTACTAGAGCGGCATATCAAGAATGGGACTACTGGATGGAGGATTTTAGAAGCACAGCGGGCTATAAAACTTTTATGCGTGGCTATACTCATCTTTATAGGAATATCGATAAAAGTTTTATTAAAAGTAATTCAAATAATATAATTGGTATTCAACGAGACACAGCACAGACATGGGAATATAGAATGTGCTATAGTCATTCTTATAAAATTGGAACAATTAAAAAGGAAATAGTAATATGATTAAAAGATTTTTAGCGGCATGTTTGTTAGTATCTAGTGGTATAACATACGCGGCAGAAACAATATCCATACAATTTGGCGCAAGTGCAAGTCAACCGAACACAGCACCATATTTAAAGACAATCGAGATAGCTAATAAGTTACAAAACAAATATGAGTTTGTACTTGAGTTCAAGCCAGGAGCAAACGGGGTACTTGCCCTCAAAGCTATGGACCAAAGCCCACAGAATAGATTAGCAACAGTAGCTCCGGCGTTTGTTGAAAATGCCAAATCGGGTTTTATCAACGAAAACGATTATGTTCCGGTAGTAACACAAGGTGATGCTTGCTGGGCAATTATTACTAATATCGGTGAGACTGCAAAAGGTATTGCTAGCCTCAACGGACAAAAAGAAATTACAGTTGGCGGTACTGGATTTGGCAATGCGGCACATATTACTGCTATTAAGGTTGCAGAAAAATACGGAATTAAAGTTAGGTATATTGTATACAAGTCAAATTATGATGCACTAGTTAATATGGCCGGTGGCCAACCTATTAATTTTCTACTAGAGCGACCTGCGAACTATCGAATATTCAAAGAGAAGAATCCTAATTTACAAATACTGGGAATCAATTGTAACAAGAGAAGTCCATTGTATCCCGATGTTAAAACAGTAAAGGAACAAGGGTTTGAAACTCCTACTATATTTTTTGCAACAGTGGCAAATGTAAAAATGCCTGCAGAAAAGCGAAAAGAAATAACAGTAATACTTGAACAGGCACAAGATAAACTAGGCGCACAGTATTTTATGGAAACTGCGGACATGAGTCCTCCACAATTTGGCACGCCTAAGCAAACAGCAGAAGATTTCTTTGTAAACAAAGTTTTGCAAATGAAGGTACTCACCCACCGTTATGAAAAACAGATAAATGATGCTAAATAATACTAGCGAATCAAACACCTTTAAAAGGAATCCCCTATGACACAAGCAAAAAAAATCCGTTGGGTTTTAGCCCATGAACCAATTGAGTTATTCATTCGTGCCGCAAAAGTATTTGCCGATCAAGTGAATGCAAAAGCGCCCGGCCAACTTGATATTGAAGTTATGACTTTAAGCGAGTATGCACAGAAGTATAATAATGGTCAAGTTGTTAGCAAGCACGATTTAATCGACTTGCTAGATGCAGGCCAAATTGAAATGAGTCAAACTTACACAATTACTATTGGTAAGATTGACCACGACTTCCAAGCATTAGATCTACCGTTCTTGTTTAGAGATCATGATCATGCTAGCCGTGTATTTGAAGGCCCTATCGGCAAACAACTATTAGAAGGTCTATCTAGTAAAGTTGCAGTTAAAGGTCTAGCATTCACATACAGCGGTGGCTTCCGTATTATCCCAGGTAACGAGCCTGTTGCTAAGATTGAAGACCTACGCGGTGTTAAGGTTAGAACAAGTTTTAGCCCTGTTGCAATCGACACTTTCAAAGCAGTTGGTGCAGATGTAGTTCCAATGGAACTAGAAGAACTAACAGATAACCTAGGTAACGAAACCGTTGATATTGGCGAAAGCACATATCCTCGCGTTTACGCACTAGGACAAAACAAAGTATCTAAAGTTGTTAACCACACAGAGCATAGCCTGTTCCTAACAAGTATCCTAGTAGGAACTAAGTTTTGGGACACACTAACTCCTGAACTACAAAAAGTTGTAGCAGATGCCGCACTAGTTGCAGCTCGCCACGAAAGAGAACTAAGCATCGAAGATGTTCGCATCACCCGTGAACGCTGTGCAGCCGACGGAATTGAAATTGTTGATCTTCCTGCAGAAGAACAAGACAAGTTCCGTGAAGCGACAAAAGAAGTTTACATCAAATACGAAAACTACTTTACCCCGGGTCTAGTAGATAATATTCGTAATCAATAAGAAAAGGGGCTTAGGCCCCTTTTTCAGCATTTGTAGTCTAAGATTTAGGTTAACTGTTTATTTTAACGGTTAAATACATTATGACTAAAAAACTAGAAACTTTATTTAATTTACCTGAAGTTACTGAAGGTGCTACTTCTGAAGAAGTGCAAAAAGTAATTGAGGAAAATAAAGATATTATTGTACAGGTTGACGAAGCAATTGACAAGATAGATTCGGCTTTGCCTATCGTTAAAGATTTAGATGCAATGGACAGTGAGCTAGATGAACTAGCAAAACTAGCCAGAGATAAAGCAGAAGATTTACTTGATTTGGGTATGAATGTAGACCCTAGATTTGGCGGGGTAATTTTCCAAACTGCTAGCCAATTGCTAGGACACAGCATCAGTGCTAAAACTGCTAAAATGGATAAAAAGCTAAGGCAGATTCAGCTACAGTTACAAAAAGCTAGACTAGATCACCAGATTAAAAAAGATGCTGGGAAAGCCGAAGATGATGAGCCAATTGACGGCAAAGGCATGGTGCTTGACCGTAATGCACTGCTAGCTCAGATTCTTGAAAAGAATAAAAAACAATAAATATAAGATACAGGAAACATTGCAATGAAACCTTACCAAGAATATATTGCTAGTCTTAACAAAGTATACGAGTACAAAGTTAAGATTGCAGGAACTAACCCTAAGGGTGAAGTAATGGAACGCATTAAGAATGCCGTGGATGCTTATGAAGTAGACACCGTTACTACACCTAAAAGTATGCCAATTCAAGAGCATAGAGAATTCCCAAAAATGGGTCCATGCGAATGCTGGACATTTGAAGTAGCTGTGAAGTACCCAACTACCGCTAATCAAATTCGTCAGCTTATCAAAGAGCGTGCCGGACTTAATGCTGATTGTGTTTGCGTTTATGAAAAGAACGCTTACGAGTTTAATGAGGAGTTCGAAGCACACGGTAAAGACCACGAAGGTTCATTATTAGCCGACCCAGAGCTTAAAGACGAAGATGGAGCTCAAGAGTTAGTTGGTCAAGCTCGTCGCGACAGTCTTTTAAAGGAACTAGGTGCTCGTACATACGAGTTCGCTGCAAAAGAAAAAACCGACAACAAAACAACAAATCAAATTCCTGCCGGCAAAGACAGCCCAGTAGGTAGCAAACAAAATAAAATCCCAACCCCACCAAAAGGATCTGTAAGATGAGCAACAGTAACGGAATGTACCGAGTTTTAGATATTTTTAAAAAACTAGAACCAACACAAGAACAAAAAGTTAAAGCAGAAGCTAAAGCAATCTACGAAAGTGTAGAAGCTAAAGGCAGTATCCTTGAAGGTGTAAGTAAGACTGAAAAGAAACTTCAAGAGAAGTACATGGGATTTAAAGAATCTAAGCAACTAGATGAACTAAGTCCAGAAACTGTTTCTTCATATCAGAAAAAAGCATATTCTCAGGCTGCAGATGCTTCTAATCCTAAATCAGATCAGAGAGCAGCAGGGGTAGCTCGTTCATTAAGTCGTCCAACAAATGAAGATCAAGGCGATCTAAGATCTGCAATTCTTGATGTATTACAAACAATACAAAGTGGTGCTTCTGCTGGCGAAGAAATGATCGATGTATTAGCAGACGAACTTAACCAATACTATGACGATGTAGAGCAAAGCAACGACGGTGCTTTGCAAGATGCCTATTTCCACATGATGGATCAAGGCCAGGAATCTGAAGGCAATCCTGAGATGATGGCGAGCATTGCAGGTAAAGCAATTGAACTATTAGATCAGCCAAGCTTAGACGAAGGCGAAAAAGTTAAAACCAAAACCGGATATATCCACAAGGGTACATACGGCGATGCAGACTTTGACGACGACGGCAAGGAAGTTAAAAAGCATGTACCTAAAAAAGGTCAGCGTGGTCGTCCTAAGAAAGAAAAGCCTGCAGAATTTAATGCACCCAAAGGTGATATTTTTGGCCGTACCACCGGTAAGACTCCAAAAGGCAAAAAAGGCACAGTAGTCAAAGGCAAAGCAATGAGCCACGACGACAATAATCGTAAGGACGACTTAGACGAAATGTGGGGCGATCCATATCATGATGATGCTAAAGTTGATGCTATTAATGCCGCTAATCCACCAAAAGCTCCGGCAGGTCAACCCAATCGTATGACAGCTACTCCAGCAAAGCATAATACTCCGGCTCCAAGAGGACGAGAAACTTTAGACCATGATGAATGGGATAAGTTTACTGGGCGTGATAAAGTACAAGAAAAAGCACCTCCCGGAGCAAAAGCTGAGCGTATGGTTAAGCATATCAAGCAAGGCTATGCTAAGGATGGTAAGCTAACAGATAAAGAAAAGTCTATTGCTTTTGCTACAGCTTGGAAAGCACATAAAAAAGGAAAAGTTGAAGAAAGCCGCCGACTAAGCGAAGGTGTTAACTTTACTGAAATGCTAAAGAAGCACTCAATGACTCTTGAAGAAATGATGAAAGAGTTGTCTAACGACATTATGGAATTTAAGCGTAGCGGTCATGTTAGCGACACACTAAAAGATTGCATGAGTGTTTATGAGTACGGCAAACAGCAGTTAACTGATGGACAACATACACAACATGCACTAGATCTAAACCCTGATCTAAAGCGCCAAGCGCAACCACCTAAGCCAACTGTTCTTGGAAAAGTCGGAGACATTGCTAAGAAAGGTTTAGATGTTTTAACAGGTCCCGATGACGAAGGACTAATGAGAGATCTAGCCAAGAGAATGTACAATGAAGATGAAGAACTAAAAGAATTAGCTCGACTAGCTGGATTAACTCTTGACGAATCTTCTGTGAGACAAAATTCATATGCAACAACCGGACCAGAAGGATACAATGCATTGATGCAGATGTCCAACACTTCCGGAATTGAAATTGACCCTGATGAAGAAACACAAATGGCTACTGTAACAGTTTTGCCAGGCGTACATCCTGAAGCTAGTGCGGCTCTGCACAAACTAGTACAACAAAAATTACTAAAGCCAATTGCCGATTTTACACATCGTAATGTTGGTGCAGTTCCTACTAGACCGGGCGTTTATGAACAAGATGACTTCGAAGAAGGCAACGAGTTCAGCGGCGAACTAGCAAAAGCTAAAGCGGCCGGCAAAAAAGAATTCGAAGTTGATGGAAAGAAGTATCCAGTTAAGGAAGATACACAGCTAGACGAATGCGGTATGAGCCCAATGGGATCCGCGGCACAGCAAATGGATCAAGAACAAGGCAAAATGAACATCAGCACAAACATCAGCAGTGATGGACATAAGAATGTTAGTATTAATGCCGATGGCGATGCAGCTGATCAACTAATGGCTATGTTAAAGATGGCAGGACTTGGTGGCGCCACACAAAAGCGTATTGCTATCGCTATTCCAACAGGATCCGCTGAAGGAATGCCTGAGGAAGTATCCGAAGCGGACGCTGAATATGCAAATGTTCCCAAAGAAGAATACGAAGGGGTTGACGCTATTGTAAACCAAGGCGACGATATGAATCGCCAAAAGAAACAGTTTGCAGACAAGCCTAAAGCAGGTGACAACCCAATGGCAACTGAAAACTTTGACCCAATCGGTGAACTAGGCCGAAACCTAATGAAAGAATATCAGTCTCTAAAGGTAAAGAAATGAAAACTCTTAAAGACTATATTGCAGAAGCTGAATACGCCGCCGACAACCCAATTGTAGGCGACGACTTCGGCATTGAAGTAAGCAGTGATTGTCTATTAGAAACCTATGTTTGCGAAGAAACAGAGGACGGAGTAGTTTTGTATGCCGACGAGAAGATGATGAGTCTTCTCGAAGAATACGGTTTCTTTAACGAAGAAGTAAACGAAGCAGAATACCAAGGTCGCAAAGTGCCTCTTGGAAAGCCAATGAAGGGCGATGTTAAAAAGTCTAAAGTTTATGTTAAAGGACCTAAGGGCAATGTAGTCAAGGTTAACTTTGGCGACAAAAACATGCGTATCAAGAAGAACATTCCCGGTCGCCGCAAGAACTTCCGTGCCCGCCATAATTGTTCTAATCCTGGTCCACGCTGGAAAGCAAGATACTGGAGCTGCCGAGCTTGGTAATATGAAGGTAAACGAAATTATCACCGAAGCCAGAGCCGGAAAAGTGCCTGATAGCTACAAAGAAGCTAGCACAGGTCTACATACTTTTGGCGATGGTGAAAAAACCAGTGCAGACTATACCCACTACCGACTCGGGCTTGCATTAGCTGGTGCCGACGGCAAAAGTCCTGTAGTAGATATGGATCCAAAAACTTTCTATGGTAAGAGACACACCAGTCATCCTTACACCAAGGAAGAAGAAGAAATGCTTAAACAAGCATATCGTACTGTAGGTGCTAAATGGGATGACCTTAACGCCGGCAACCTAAATAGTGAAGAACTAAAGGACACCAACAGGTCTAGTGTTGTTGCAC